>Ga0302237_1000136_pt1 | contig 82352 bp, 56 predicted proteins | sample AAG_UR_Ala_MG_FD_193530 | JGI IMG/M metagenome (GOLD analysis project Ga0302237, IMG submission 193530) | Enriched activated sludge microbial communities from anaerobic digester in WTTP, New Holstein, Wisconsin, United States - AAG_UR_Ala | ecosystem: Engineered > Bioreactor > Anaerobic >... | reverse complement strand
TCGCTGATCGAGAGGTCAGTCGAGTGGGCTTGCCCGCTTCGAAGCCGGTCTGTCGCCGGTCTGTCGCCGGTCTGTCGCCAGTCTGTCGCTGGTCTGTCGCCGGTCTGTCGCCGGTCTGTCGCCGGTCTGTCGCCGGTCTGTCGCCGGTCTGTCGCCGGTCTGTCGCCGGTCGAGAGTAACCTACGATGTAACAAGCAAAAAAAAGAGCGCACTTACAGCAACCCTTCATAACAAGACGGAAAAGTCATCATCTTTGTTAGTCAGAATCACCGCTCATGTGCTCATTCAATACAACCCCGAAGGGATTGCTGATATTATCGTGCGAATTCACTTTTACGCTTGACCGACGTATGCTTCGCGCTTAGTATACGCGTAGCTGCGTCGGGATGCTGCTCCTGGACATAAGCTGTGCTGTGCGTGCCTTAAGCCACGATCTGACGATGGTAATGATGGAGGTAGCCATCGCAAGTATGGCTGCACCGAGGACATACCAGATCCAAGAGGCGATTATCTCGTCCATAGTCGGCGCAGAGAGCGAGATGAAGCCAGTTGCATTCATGGTCTCTCTTCCGCTATTGATCAGCATGATCGTGAAGCGAGAGTCGAAGAAGAAGGGGGTGGCGGTATAATTGACGCTGTCAACCAGATTAAGCGATGACACCTCAACTATCACTGCCTCTTCGTTGACTGAGCAGTCGCTGCGCTGCCGCTGTACCGACTGCTGCATAGCAGCTAGGTCGTCTAAGCGTTGGAAGACCAAGCTGAAGCTCGCTCCTTCGCTCGTCTTGCCGGCGATGGCGTAGCTTACGACCAGTGAGTCGGAGGCGAAGGGACCGTAGACCAGGCATAGGCCGGGATAGACAGCATCATTGACCACCACTTCTATTCCTCTCGCCCCTAGCGTCAGCAGCGTGACTAGCATGACGGTAGTGACGGTAACGATTGCTGACCTGCGACTCATTGCCTAGCTAGCCGAAGATGGTGATCTCCTTTATAGCGCACAAATACAGTCGCTGCTTGCTTGCCTACTCACGCCTGCTCACGCCTACTCACGCCTGCTCACGCCTACTCACAGAACGGCTGAAAGGTAGACAGGCTTCGGTATATCGATGGGATCTACCTCTATAGTACCAAGTTCAGTCTGCTCTATAGCGTCTTCCGTTGTAGGCTTGATCGGAGCGGGAGCAATCGGAAGATCGCTGTGGTCCTCGTCATAGTCGGGCAAGCTATCGACCAGAGTGCTGCCATCGACCTCTGTCTGCTTAACGCCTTCACCGCTGTCACCGCTGTCGCCGCTGTCGCCGCTGTCGCTTTGGTCGGAAGACATTAGCAATAGCATGACTATGATAGCGGCTACCGCCACGACAGCCGCCAGTATGAGCAAGCTCTGCATGCCTTTATACTGCACAAAGACAGTCTCTCGTCTGCCGCTGTCTCGATCGGCTGCGGCTAGTCCACGCTAACTCACGCTAGTGACCGCTTACATGGCCTGCTGAGCCATAGCGGTGGCATCGGCCACTAGAGCAGCGCCGGTCTCAGTGGTGAAGAGATACTTCATAGCGAAGAGGAGGACAATTCCTCCGATAAGCGCCACGCCAATGACGAGGAAGATCCAGCTATTGACGCTGCTCTTGATAGCGTCGAAGAGGCTGTCGAGAGGGCCGGTATCAGTGTTCTTCGCTGCTTGATCGATGTCTGCCTGCAACTGAGAGATGGCAGTAGAGTAGCCTCCATACTCCACCATAGCCTCGGCCACCATCTTCAGCGACTGCGTCATCGTGGTATTAGCGATCGTTACGTTGCCTCCTACATTCCCGACTACCACTCTCTGCGACTGCAGCGACTGCATCACTGCCTCTTGCAGATTGCTCATCTCGACACTAGCATCGAAGAGATTCAGTATCTCCGTCTCCACATCGGCTGAAGAGCCGCCAAGCGCGCTGAGCAGCGCAATGCCATTGGACTCAGCGTATTGGGACAGCTTTGCTGCTATCTCTGACTGTATATCTGACTGCATCTGCGAGCTTAGCGCGCATCGCATGTCCACTGTCGAGGCTTGCATCATGCTCGTGCCATCTATTACCACATCTCCTCCGACGTCTCTGATCTCCATCAGCTGCTCTTGCGTCGCTGCTGTCACACAGCGCGCTATGTTGCGCTGCATCACTTCGATAGCAGTGTCAGCCACGACAGTGGCTCTGTTACGCGACCCTCCCTTATTGCCAAGCAAAGCATTACCCATCGCTTATCCGCTTCTAGTTGCTCTATCGCGCCTTGTCTAGCTGCTCTATCGCGCTTTGTCTCGCACAAAAAGCGAGACAGCATAGCGGCTATGTGGCAATGCGTGGCAATGCGCGCTTAGACTATGATCAGCGTGGCGATGATGGCGGAAGCGGCGAGAAGGAGGAGAATGGCTATCTCTTTGTTGTTGGCTATCCACTCTTGCGCACTGGTTAGCCACTCGCTCGCCTGGTCGGTAGCGCCATCAATCTCTCCCTCATCCACACCTCCATCGTCTCCACCGCCTCCACCGCCTCCACCGCCTCCATCGACTGTATCATCCTGCTGTTGCTGGCCGCACTGCTGCACTATCGAGGTATTGCGGAACTCGACGTCGCCACCTACCTCTTTAAGCTGCCAGTAGGTGGCACAGACTGTCATATCGCATGTAGGCGGCTGCTCCGTCATCTTATAGCCATGCAGGTAGCATTGGTTATCGAGGCATTCAGCTGTTCCGACTCCGGCAGCTGAGTTGATGCATGCGCAGAAGCGGGAGTAAGGCTCGCCAGAGACGTCCACTAGTCTGCCATCAGCGTGCATAAAGCGCCCAGTGCGTTGCTTCTCGCAGAAGGCGACAGCCGCTGCGTTGCAAGCGCCGGGGTTATCGAGGCATGCTTCCCTCACGTCCTCTCGCTCCGCTATCTGACCGGCAGTGACTTGCTTGCCCAATATCTGTCTATATGCGGCATGCGCTTGTTGTGATGTACCGCTCCACATCTGGCACTCATCGGTGATGGGGTTGCGAGTGCAGCGATTGACGTAGGCGGAATAGGCTTCATCCGGGTTCTGAGCTGCCCATAGCTGGCATCCACTTCCCTCTCCCCACTCTCCCGCTTCGCACGCTTGCTGCATATAAGGCAAGCAGGTCGGTGAGTCTCTATTGAAGGTTGCCGCCGGACATGGTATGCCATATGCGCTAATCCCATTCAACGGCTGGTTCACGCAGCAGTCATAGAATACAAGCTGGTCAGGCACAGCCTCTCGCTCCGGCTCTGGATCCGGCTCTGGCTTCTCTAACTCCTGTCCCATCGCTATAACTGACTGGTGTTAGCAGTTGTGTCTGCCCTTTGCGAGCATCGAAATGGCTGCTATCGACACAAAGAACACGAGCAATAGCGTCTATTGCTGCATGTTGGTTAGACGTGGATCTCACAGCGATGGTAGAGACGGCAGTCGAGTCGATGCTGCCTCAATAGCATCTCTCTCGCCACTCCTCCGCTCGTCTCGCCTTGCTCTGCCTCAGCTTGCCCGTCTTCGAAGCCGCCTTCGGCTGCTCGACGCGGACAAGTCCACTCGTCTGAGTCGGAGAAGATGTGAAGCATCTCCTTGCCGCAGCAGGGTGCATACAAAGCGGGCGCATTGGTCCACCCAGTTGCCACCTTTGAGCCGTCTTGCTGCGCATTACCCTCGCGCTCCACCCAATCCATCGGCCTTTGATGGCTTGAAGGCGAGTGAGTCCACTCTACGGCGAAGGCTAGGCAGCCGCAGGGCAGCAGTATCCACTCACCAGTCACTGCTTCACCATTAGCTCGCACATACTCCATCAACTCGTCCATCTCATGTCGAAAGAGTGTCTCTCCGACATATGCCTCTATCCAGCCATTGTCGCTTGCTTCATCAGCCACTGGCTCGCTGTCTGCTATCATCTTTCATCGCGGCAAAAGCAGCGATGGACGAAGAAGTAGAGGTGATTGAGGTCTGTCCGATAGCGGCAGCAGATGCCACGCCTTCCAAGCAGCGGCAGCGGCAGCAGCGGCAGCAGCGGCAGAGTCGGAAGAGACTGAGACTGGCTGGACTGGCTGCGCTTCGCAGACTCTACCCGCCTAAGGCGCTACCAAGCGAAAAAGATATTAGCCTTATGTTGGCTATGGCCGGCGATCAGCTATGACCTTGCGCCACTCGCTGCGCTTGCAGCTGCGCTTGCTGCCGCACTGCCATTGGCTTAGCCGAGCATCTGCTCGAAGTCGGAGTAGGTTATGATCTTTATGCCCAGCTTGCGCGCCTTCTCCATCTTCGCAGTGGACGAGTCCATATCGTCTGTCACCACCAGTGTGACACGCGATGAGACGCTCAATACCGATGTCCACCCCTTCGACGCGATCTCTTCCTCGTACTCGCTTCGCTTCCGCGTGCCTCGGCCAGTCAGACAGACGATCTGCTGATCATTACCCGACTTAGCGCTGGGCGCGGTGGCTGATGGGTTGGTAGCTGTCGCATCAGTGGCAGCATCGGCAGCTACGGCCGGCGTAGCGAGAATGAGAGACAGTCCGTGCTGGTTAAGGAAGTCAATGAGACTACGTCCCTCTGCCCAATACTCATACAGCTGACTTGCCTTCTTCTCGCCGATGCTCGGCACCTCCATGAGCCGCTCGACAGTGGGACGAGGCTCGCCGAAGAGGTCGGTGAGATGCATGTGAGTGACCACTATCTGCGCTAGCCTCTCCGCTATCTGCGGTATGCCCATTGCTGCCAGCAGCTTGCCCTCCTCGATCGGATTGATGCAGCTTCTCAGCTGATCGTAGATCTTCTGCGCCGTCTTCGGACCGATGCCTTCGATCTGCTTCATATCAGCGACGGACAAGGCATAGAGGTCGTAGACCGTCTCCGACCCAAGCAACTGCAGCCTCTTCTTGCCTAGATCCTTCACGCCGATCCCATCGATGAAGCATTCCACTCTTCCCGCTCGCTTAGCGGGGCACGCTTCATTCGGACAAGTCAACTGCCTGTCCTTCGATAGAACTGGCGTATTGCAGGACGGGCAGTGGGAGGGAGCTGGTGGACAGATGATACTTAGCTTCTCGTTATCGACTGCTTCGATGTAAGGGATGACTTCCTTCGACTTCACCACCAGCACTTGCGACCCAATGCAGATCTTCCGCTCGGTTAGGACCGAGTAGTTAGCGCCGCTGATGCTTGTAATCACTGCTCCGCCGACGTGCACCGCCTCGACTGTGACCATAGGTATGACATTGCCAGTACGGGTAGCGCGAGGAGTGATGGCAGTCACTACTGTCCAATCACCGGTAGTTGGTCCCTTGTAAGCGACCTTCAGCTTCGGTGGATCGGTGGTCTCAGACTGCCAGGCGTTGGGACAGATCACTAAGCCGTCAGTCGGCGCATCAGTCGCGCGGCGCAGCACATCGAGGAGATGGTTGAGACCCTCCTCAGTTAGCGCGGCTACCCCGACTAGCTGCAACGGAGCCGTCTCATAGCCCAAGCGATGCAGCAGATCGAACTGGTCACTCATCAGCTTCGGCTTCTCCGTCGGCCAGCCGTGGTCCACGTCGACTTGCGTCGGCTGATATGCGACAAGATCCCATATGATATAGTCGAGAGAGTGTGCATCGCTGATGGACTTGCGATTGAGGATGCCGGCTACTCCGTTGCGCGGGTGAGCGAAGCCAAGCGCCTTGTAGCTGTCTCCCTTCAGCACTACCTCTCCTCCGACCACCACTCGCCCTTCGAAGGATGGGTCTGGCCGAGTAACGAATTGCTCTGCCAAGCTGATGACGGATCGACCCAGCTTATGATCGTAACGAGTGACCGCCTTGATCAGTCTTCCGCCAATGAACTGACTCTGCATCGACACACCATCCAGCTTCAGAGTCACTGCGAGTAAGGCTGGATCCACCCCCATGCGGGCATAGATCATCTGCAGCTTCGCGACTGAGCTAGCTTCGAACTTGGCTAAGGAACCCATAGGGAAGTCGTGTGGTATTAGCTCATCTCCACGTCCGTTAGTCTTGCCCCGCACGTATAATGCCGTCGGATCGGTCTCCCCCTTGCCGCTGGCGTAGCGCTTGAGGTAGGCTCGATAGAGGTCATCACTCGGTAGATCATCGAGAGAGTAGTCTATGCCACGGTAGCGATGAGGCTTGGCCGAGTGGTAGATGTCATTGCAGAGTAGGAGCAGCGCTCTGATCTCCTTTCGATCGTTTGCGTCAGCTGCTTCCCGCAATAGCGCGGCTATGCGCGGCTCACCCTCTTTCGCTTTGGCATCAGCCTTCGCTTCGGCTCTGGCTCCGCCGCTCATAACAGCGGCTGGAGCGGCGGCTGGAGCGGCTGGAGCGGCTGGAGCGGCTGGAGCGGCTGCTGGAGCTGCGGCTGGAGCGGCTGAGGAATCGTCTTCAGATTCATCCTCGTCTGCTTCATCGTCCTCGTCTGCTTCATCGTCTTCACTCAGCTCCCACACCTCGTCTTCTTCGTCTGCTTCGCCCGAATGAATCGAAGTGGCTGCTTCTTCTTCGAATGACATGCCTCGCTTGATGCCGGACGTGTCAGTGACTAGCGGAAGGTTTGCGTTGACACAAAAATCACTTGTCCGGATACGCTCTCGTGATATATCATTGATTGTATCAGGCACTGCTGATGATACCATCACCGGCTGAGGAGGTGCGTAGATGCCTGTCGCAACGTTGAGACTGATCAGGCGCAAAGGCATGACTCAACCGGACACCACGTAGGACATATCCTTCGCGAGTCTTGACCACGTGCGCTTCAAGTCCTGCCAGTATATGCTTGACGTTGGATCTAACGCGCGTATAGCTCTCGCACTCATGCTGTTTGCACCATTCTCTCAGCGCCGCATCCAACTCATACATAGTGAGGTCAGTCTGCCGCTCTACGGACGGAGGTTGCAACACGAGAGAGTCGCTGATGAACTCTCTCGCTTGATGCATTGCTGCTATATATGGCGCGCAGACGGCGTCAAAGCGGTCGAGAAGCTTCAGTACGTCCCTGTGTATCTCTAACATTGACACGCTAAGGTACAAATCAGCTGGCGGCAGGCTTCTGAGTGCGGCGGTAATGCAGCGAAGCTGAGACAGAGCGGCATCTCGATAACGCTTAATCTCGTACATGCTCAAGTCCAGCTCACGCTCTTCCTCGATGGTAAGCTCGCGATCGATGAACATGTGTCGCGTGGCTTCTATCAGATCCTGCCTCTCTCTCGCTTCCTTCCTCCGATCATACTCCTCTTTGAGCGCAGCGTAGTCGGTCTCATGATGCATCACTTCGATGTAGTGTGACTTGCATGCCTCGCTGATCACTCCTGTCTCCAGCATCTTCTCAGTGTCGGCCCCGTATAGGTACAGAATCTTCCTTCGATCGCGATAATCACGCTCGCATGTGACAAGCCGACCCAGACCTTGCTGCCAGCTGGCAATGTCAATAACCACTGCTACTACTTCCCTCGACTCGACATCGATTCCTCCTACTGTCTCCAGTGGCCTTGGACCGCGCTTCGAGGAAGACGTGCCGACAAGTATAGCGCTTAGCTGATCACATACTGTCTCATATGCAATGGGCGCCGCCATAGTTAGTATGGTTCTTTACGCTATCAAGGGCTTCATTTGCTCGCAACTGGAGTCAGCTCACTGACTCTCTCGAGTGGACCTATCCGCTTCGAAGCCGCCTTCAGCGTCTCGAGTCGCCTTCGGCGACTTCGAAGCGGACTGGACCACTCGACAAAGAGATATGCAACTTCGCATCCAATAGTCTATTATTGTAGCTAATGGCTGGAAGCAACAGCATATCTGGGCGGAATGACTAATCATGACTGACTAGCATAGCTGGATGCAGCGCCTTCTGAGAAGTCATGATCGTCGCTCTTCGATTGGTCAGAGTCGCTGTCGGTCGGAGGAGCGGCTGTGGCTGCGATCATAGCAGCCGCTTTCTTGATCTTGGTATGCGATCCGCCAGTAATCGGGTTGGTTAGCCTGATCCCAACCAAGAACGTCTTTCCATTCCGCTTCTTCTGCGTCACATAGAGCTCCTCTAGAATGCACCTGACGTTCTTCCTCACCTTCCGATAGGCACTGCATTTGGTTACATCGCACCATCGCCTGAATACGGCATCAAACTCCGATATAGGGACCTCAGATGACTCGTGGATCTCAATCTCCGATTCGATGAAGGCTCTAGCGCAGTGGACCGTATCATTGGCTTCACTAACGATAAGCTCGAAGCGGGCGAAGAGACCTTCAAACTCGCGCTTTAACTCCAAAGCGGCGACTCGGCCGGACAACTGACAGGCGGGGAATGACTTAAAGCTTCTCAATGCTCTCTTTATCATCGCGGTGAACGATCTCATCTGTGTATCGAATGCTTCTATCGATACCTCCAGCTCATCGTCTGGCGTATCAGCCTCTTTGACCAACATACGCTCACTTACGCCCACCGCATCTCTCTTCGCTTTAGCAGCATTATACTGCTTGGACTCAGCGAGGATGCGAGCATAGTCCGTCTCATGTCTCATAAGCTCTATCTCGTAGTCATCGCACATGTCGCGGATCGTATTCCAGTTAAGTCCGCGAGGAGCATCACCAAAGAGGTAGAGGATGGTACGACGATTGCCGAAGAAGTTTCGATAGGCGAGTAACTGTCCGATGGCCGCCTTCCAATGGGGCACTGCCTTGATCTCGATCAGGCATTTGTCTGTGACAATGTCGGCTATGCCGGCTGGACATCTCGCATGACCGCCTCCAAATATGATCTCCAGCCTAGTCTGCACATCTTCTTCCGACAGATTGCCGTCGCTTGCGGGCAACTCGGCTGGCGCCGCTGCCTCGATAGGACGCGCATCCGATTGGTCTGCCTTCAGCCTAGACTTTTCCATGTCAGTCATGTTGCTCACATCAGCAGATGGTGCTGAAGCCATTTCCCGTTTCGAAGTACGCGCAGCTTTCACTTCTGCAATCGCTTGTCGCCGGCACAAAGTCTAGTATGGTGTTGATCTATCGGTAAGTAATATAGCAATAGATCAACACCATACCAAACTTCGTGCTAGCAAGCCGAGCTTGCTAATGCAATGAGTAAGGTCTGAGATGCCGCAGCATTCGAATGAAGTAGAACTGGTCTAAGATGAAAGCAACATGTCTTTAAGGAGATAACTCACATCACTATAATAGCCCATGAAGGGTGGTTCTAGAGAGGAGAGATATAGCCTATTAGTCATGATGCCTTGTGTGCGATCCCCGGGGTCGCGGGGTTGCCCCCGCGACACATATGAGGGGATCGCACACAGTGTTAGCATACACGGACATCATCGCCAATGCAGATTGCTCTGCATCGCACCAATGAGCCGGATGCTCATATGATCGAAAAAGAATCATTTTTTCTGCGACTACCGTCGCTGACTTGTTGATGGTTAAGCCATAGCCTCACTGCGCCAGCTGCGCCAGCTGCACCGACTGCGCCGACTGCTGAGCCGATGCTTGCGAGACGGAGAAGAGAGTATTGGATGCATAGCTAGGCAGGTGACTGCGAATGAAGACGTTGCCACTGTGAAGGCTGGCTCTGCCATGCGGATACATGCCAGTGACTATGCATGCACCACTCTCCTCGATCAAGCAATCGAAGAGAGGGATTACGCCTTCGTCGCTGTCTTCAGCCGCTGCGGTAGAGTGCACGCGCGAGCTGAAGCGTGGACCGGAATGGTCGGTGAGGTCAAGCGGATCATGGATGCGTTGCTGCGTCTCTGCAGCAGTGGCCGCAGTGGCACTAGCGCGGAACACAGTCATGCGATGGCCGGGAAAGAGCACGATAAGCAGTGGCACATCGCAGCGAATGACGAGATGGAGCCGAGCAGCAGAGGCGAGTGGACCACGTGACTGCTTCTTCATCTCATCATGCATCGACCAACGTCCCTCTGGGGTAGCCAGTGAGACGCATGCCCTCAACGGATGATGCGCTACCTCGCTACCAGCCTTGTATGTGAAGTGCTCTCCCGTCGCTCTATCGCGAAGGTATACGCGTCTTGCGCCTGGCTTGGCAGCGGTCGCAGCCGAGGCGGAGAGCTGAGAGAGGAAGGCTGAGTCATGCAGCTGATAGCGGTATACCGCGGAGTATGCGCGTCTGGAGCACGGTAATGAGTTGCATGCACTGCAATAGCGACCTAGTCTGTGCCATTGTCCATTCACACAACTGAACGCATCTTCTTCGCCAGCTTCAGCGCCAGCTTCAGCGCCTGCTTCAGCGCCGGCTTCAGCGCCTGCTAAGCACACGACTACCTCTCGCCATAGCAGCATCTCTCCGGCATTTAGCGCCCTCTTGCTTGCAGCGATGGGGAAGCCATGTGGATGCTCAGCGCTGATAGGCGGAGTAGCGAATGCGGCAAAGCGAGAGAGAGCTACGGCAACAGCCGAGGTGGAGAAGTCGCAATTGAAGGTGCTGAGCATGGCTCGCGCCATCTTAGCCACTCCTTCGTCCCCCGCCGTCACTGCAGACGCTGTAATGCGAGCAAGGTAGTCGAATGACTGCCATATCCTCTCGATTGGTGGATGGCTGAAGCCGAAGAAGTGGGTAGTCTCTCCTCTGCGCCACAGTTGCGACACTTGGCTTTGCACCATCTCCTCGCTGCTGCCGCTGCTGCCGCTGCTGCCGCTAGCTACAGCGTCCGCTAATCGAAGCAATAGACTCAGTAACCCTCTCACTGCTGGCTCTTCGCTGCCACTCAGCAGCAGCTGCTGCGACTGCTGCGACTCTAAGCTGAGGCTGGTTAGCAGTCGAGCGAGTAGATAGACCGGCCCGAGCAGTATGAAGACGAGCAATTGATCGAATGGGATGGGTCGACAAGCGTCTGCTGGCATGCACTGCGTCAGAGACGTGCGAAGCATGGTCCGATCGGCCCTGTCTAGCAACTGCTGACTGCATCCGCAGCTCTGACGAAGGAGAGGCCGAATCAATGCAATGCACTCGCGCAATAGACGCGCTGCCTCTCCGTTGACGGGATGTGGTCGCATAGACTGAGCTAGATCAGCAACTGCCTGCTGCACATTCTCGATCACCACCAATGCCTGACTCAATCTCGCTGCCTCCGCTGCCTTCGCCTCTGCTGCCTTCACCTTCGCCTCTGCTGCCTCCGCTGCCTTCACCTTCGCTGCCTCCGCTGCCTTCACCTTCGCTGGCTTCACCTTCGCCTTTGCTGGCTTCGCCTCCCTTCGAAGGATATGCCGCTGCTTTGTTGGCGATGCAGCGGCTGGTGCAGCGGCTGGTGCAGTGGCTGGTGCAGCGGCTGGTGCAGCGGCTGGTGCAGCGGTGAAGCCGAGGATGGAGATGAGACTCTGCTCTCTCTCGCTTCCATATGATAGCATCACTCGCTTAGCGAACTCAACTTGGGCTTCGCTGTCGCTGGCATGTAGCGAAGAGCAGTCGTTGGTCCGAGAGAGGAAGGCGAAGGAATGCGTGAGTGAGCGAGGGATGAGCACGCATCGCTTAGTGGGTGCTGACCCTGCATCAGCGTGACTGGCAGTCACCACTGCGAATCCATCCTTCCGCTCTATGGTCACACCGATGGCTAGCGTGTCCGAGCCACGGGTAGGCCGCGGCTTGATCAGTCGAGATGCGGCAAGGAGGTCATCATCGGACCCATATACTCTGTCGCCTACCACCAGCGCCTCTATCGTCTCTGACTCAGTCTGACACACGTACTTGCCTCTCTTCGCTGTCCCTGCGCGGCTGGTATGCGTCGACATGTCTTAGCAATATCTCGCTGATCGCTTTCCGCTGCGCGCCAATTTCACTTACTAAAACCAGCCTTCTCTCTCGACTAGCCTTAGCAGCGATGTATTGCAATGGAGCAGTCTCGGCGACCACACTCGTTGGCTTGCTCTGTCTATCGGTCATCTTCATGTTCGACCCCACTCACGACTACCCTACAGTCGAGAAAGTGGTAGAGTTAGAGCCGGGAGAGAGCTGCTTCGTCTCTGTACCAGCCTCCTCTAGCTCCTTCATGCAGTGGGCTGGCTCCCTCATCTCCGACCCTTACCTGTGGGTAAGCGCTAACGTAGCGGGGCTTGAGCTGGCGGCATATCGGCGAGAGGTAGTGCCTGGGACTATCATTGGCATACCTGTCGCCGACTCTGGCTCTAATGCCGGCTCCAGCCACTCTACTAGCCCTGTCTACCCTTCCGATAGCGGCCACACCTCTGGCTTCGCCAGCAGCGCTGCGGAAGAAGAGACAGGCGTCATCGTGGCTAATACCAGCAATGATACGGTCATTTCCACTCTCCGACTCACCGTCGCCTCATCACCTGACTCGCTTGGCTCGGCGAAGACGTGGTGGTATATCATCGTAGCCGTCGCTCAGACGCTCATCGGAGGAGGTATTGCCATCATCCGTCCATCCGCTGCCAGCAATGCCGCCGGCAATGGCCGCTCAGTCAAGTCCAAGCCTGGCAATGCCTCTGCTAAGTCCGCCCCTTGCCTCTCCTTCACCTTCCACCGCTGCGACCCTTCCGACTCAGCTTCTACTTCTGCCGCTGCTACCGCCGCTCCAGCCGCCGCTACCGCCGCTACTGCCGCCACTGCCGCTACCGCCACTCCAGCCGCCACTGCCGGCGTAGAGCTCTCTCGCACGCGACGCGTTACACAGCCTTATACACGCCTCACCATTGCTTGAGCACGCTTAGCCTCTTTTTCGCGCGCTTAGCCAGCGCTCAGCGGCAGTCGGAGAGACAAAAAGAGCCACAGGGCCATAGAGCCGCGAGTAGTTAACTCGTGTGGTAGTAGGGTGCGGGTAGACGTGGATGGGAGCTCACGCCTTGCTGGCGCGCTGCACTACTAGTCTCTTTCGAGCAGGTGCAGGTGCAGGCGCAGGTGCAGCAGCGGCAGTAGGTGCAGCAAGAGCAGCAGGTGCAATAGCGAAGAACTCGCTGATCGGTCGATGCTGATAGAAGCAGTGATGCCATCTGTCGCACAGCGCAGTGAGGCCGGTGAGTAGAAGCAGTCTGTCCACCACTTGCCTGATCGTAGTCATGTATAGCTGACGCATCCATGAATCGATCAGTCGCACTGGCATAGCGTGGCAATAGATCACTATCGTCTCAATTAGACGCTCCACACTCATCTCGTCGAGTCCTTCATTCTTCGCATCATCATCGAATGCAGAGTCGGAAGAGGCTGGAGTACGGTCGCAACTCAGCGCTATCAGAGCAGAGACGGCTGCAATCACAGCCCTATCTCTCACTCTCTCGCTCTCACTCCGCTCAGCACTCCGCTCAGCACTCCGCTCAGCACTCCGCTCAAGCAGCGTGAATGTTGCGCCTGCTTCATCGTTAGAGCGCGCTACGACTCGAGCAGTGACTCCATTGGTCGATGGAGACGGAGTCAGAAGGACGATGCCACCACCATTGACTGCTGCAGCTGGATGGTCAGCGGGCAAGCCGAGTGAGCGGCCGGTCGGGAGAATGGGCAGAGTCAGCAGCACCGACCCATCAGCCATCATCGCACCAGTGATGTGCTGTTGTCTTTCTCCGCCGACACCGTGCGCCGCCTTAGCGTAGACCACCCACCAATGGATCGCTTCGACTAGCGCTGCGTCGGTAACGTCGAAGCGAGGACCATACATGCCGAATGGTAGGTTCGGTATGCGATCCATTGGCTGCTCCGGCGGCTGTGTAGCGACGCTGCTCGGACGGATGCGTGGAGCGCGAGGAGCTGAGGCCGAGGCTAGAGCATGCTCCATCCCCACCTTCGAGCCGCCGAAGGCGGCTTCGAAGCGGACAAGTCCACTCGACTCGGGCAAGCGCTTGGCCCAGCCACGCACCGTCTCCACATCGACTCGGCAAGGCGTAATCGTCTGCCCCGCTGTGTCGAAGGCCTCGCGCTCGCCGAGCTTGGCGTCAGTGCGCAGAGCAAAGCGATTGGAGTGGATGTGACCGAATACACTCCTTGCACTAGCGTCTGCACCGGCGGTGAAGCCGATGTAAGCTGGCATCACTCCGAGTGGACCGAAGGAGATGCATCCGCCAGTGCTCGTTAGCTGCGTCTTCGAAGCGAAGAGAGGGGTCTCGCGCAGCTGCTCCGTCGGCACACCGCGACCAATCAGCCTCACGCTCTCATCAGCCATCATCTCGACCTGCTCATTAGAGGCAGTCCAGTGCAGATAGGGCACTGCTAGTGACTGGCTGCCGCATAGTGCAGCGAGGCTGATGATTGCGTCAGAGCTGTACATAGTCACCCTTCCTCCTCCGACTCGGCTCTGCCGCGCTGCCAGCGACTGATTGTTCCAGATCGGCATGCGCAATAGCGTCGACTCGGGTCGCTGCTGCTGCCGCTGCGGCTGCGGCTGCTTCGCAGCAGGCTGGCTTGAGCTGGGCACTGAGAAGGATGACATGCCGCCAGCTAGTCTTGGCATCTCTCCACTCGCTGCTTGCGCTTGCGCTGGAGCTGGAGCTGAGTCGAGGATGAGCCGGTACAGCTCATGCTGCTGACGAGCCAGGTCATAGGCGCGGTCACAGACAGTCTTTCGCTCGCTGTGCAGCTGCACTACCATCGATCCGATCGAGGCAATGCGAGGGAAGAGCCGGACTAGCTTGCTGAAGCCTGCCTCATTCAAGACGAAGGGACTACTGCCGCTGCCGCTGCCGCTGCTGCTGCCGCTGCTGCCGCTGCTGCCGCTGCTGTCGGGTGGACTGGTCTGCTTCGAAGCCGCCTTCAGCGTCTCGATGACGACCAAGCACACGGCGGTGGTAGGAGGAGTTGCTTCATTAGCTTCGAAGCGGAAAGCGCCTAGCTGTAGGTTGCGACGCTTGACTGGCTCCAGCACCCACCCGTCGTTGAGATCGGAGAGGAAGTGATTGAAGGGCAGACGAGGGACGGTGTCATCGCTGACTAGTCGAGTCACTGCGACATCCACCGTCTCGTACACTCCCGATTGGAGTAAGGCGCTAATCTCTTTAGCCAAGCCATTGCTGATAACGTCGTCAAAGACGGTGTCAGTGACGATCATATACCAACAGGCCGACTGGCTGAGGAATTGCGCGATGGACTCAATGCTGTCCATTATTAGCCGCTATCTGGTGATTAACCGGTTGATTGATAGTTAGTGTTCACGTATAGCTAGCTTCAGCTAGTAAGCTGATTCACTTTCTCGCCTCACTGCCGCTTGCTAGCCGCTTGCTAGCCGCTTGCTAGCCGCTTGCTAGCCGCTTGCTAGCCGGCGAAGGATTAGACTTGCCACAAAGCATAGAGCATAGAGCAATGGCATCGGCTTATGACCCTCCCTTCTACTCTTCGAGGGTAGATCAAGCAGTCTGCCGCGGAAGCAAGCCGCTATACTCGACTGTGCAAGTCGGCGACATAGCCGAAGCAACAGCGGGAGAGAGAGTGATGACGTATAGGCTATATGATGGTGGTGAGTGGCAGTCGTGGAGGATGGGAGTGGCATTGCCTGGCTCTTTCTCACTCTCTCGCGTGGAACCCACCACTCTGCCACTCTATAGCATCTCCCCGACTCAGTTCACATCGGAAGTGCCACTCCTCGTCTCGTCTACTGCCGACTCGACCGGGTCACGCATCGGCTCGATAGTCACCTATGGCGGAGTCTGGGTCGAGAAGATGATGAGAGCAGGCAGTGCAGCGATCACTGGTACGATGTCGGTAGACGGAGAGACCACCATTAACGGCGGCTTGGTCGCACTAGGCGGAACAGCGACCGATCTGCTGACGGTCGAGGAAGAGTTGAGGGCAGGCAATGTAGTCACAACGAGTGGTATAGAAGTCGGAGGAGACTTGACTGTGACGGGCTCTGCCACGCTGACGGGCTCTGCCACGCTGACGGGCGCTGTCGCCGCTAACAGCTCGCTGAGCGTAGGCGGAGGACTGACTGTGACTGGTCCGGAGACTATGACCAGCACTCTCAGCAATGGTGGTTACCTATTACGCGTAGGCCAGGTCGGCACTACCGACGCTACTCCGACAGTGGTCGCTACTGTCACCATCCCCGACAATAGCGGTGGAGTGGTGTCGGCTGCCGTCACCTGCTTCCGCGCTAGCGACCACTCTTGCGCCTCCTTCACCTTCGCTTATCAATGCTATCGAGCGGGAGGAGTGAGTATAGGCGTGCCAACCAACGTCATTAGCATGGTAGACCAGTCTCTCGATGGAGTCTCCTTCGACATTGGCGCCACTGCTGACGCTACCACCATCTCGGTCGCTGGCTTGGCCGACTCTTCGCTACGATGGACCAGCACGCTGCAGCTGACCTATGCTAGCGCTTAGCTGCTGCCACTGCCACTGCCACTCAGAAGGCACAAAGGACGGTCCTTTTTTCGCTATTGAAATCAGTCTCTCGCTAGCTCGCGCGACGCGGTAAAGCGCAGTAGAAGCGCGATTATAGCGTAGCACAGCGAGGCATAGCGAGGCACAGCGAGACATGACTCTATACTCGACGAACCTGCGAGGCGATCTAACGATCGAAGGAGCCATTGATACCGATTGCTTGCACTTAGCGGCATCCGAATTCAATCCAGGCGACGCAGCTACCGTATGGCTGGACAGTGCTGGTACGCTGCGGCTTGGCGATACTCCACTAGTCATCGGACCGGTCTCTGCTCCGATTGCTCGGCAAGTGCCAGTCTTCAGCACCTCTGACCCTGGCTCTCCCTTCGTTGCTTCCACTGTCTCGGTCGATGTAGATGGCAATCTGATAGTGACGAGTACCAAAGCCTCTACCTCTCCGTCTACCGGCGCAATGACGATAATCGGAGGGCTAGGAGTCGGAGGAGATATCAATGTAGCCGGCTCACTCGCTTGCGGAGGAGGCGTTACAGCAGCAACAATGGCTTGCGCTGCCACTCCAGCGATCGACACTGACGTGGTTCGGCTCCTTGACCTAAGCAGCTACGTCTCTTCGACTGCACTAGCCGAGCTAGTGGATCAGGCTGTCAAGTCCACCAGCACTCCTACCTTCGCTTCCGCCAACATCGGCACTGGCAGTGACGTGCTTACACCACTAACGCTGCGAGCTCTGGACGGTCGTCGTCAGCTCAATATGCTCGCAGGTGCATCCGGTCCGACCTCCTTCATGATGACGCGAACTAACGGTGATCTACACGTCTGTTCAGCGCCAGAGCAGACGCCTACTACCACGCTCTATCTCAATCAGCAATCGGGTGGAGTCAATGTTGGGCCTATCATCGCAGGTGGTACGCTACGAGTAATGGACTCAACCGCTAACGCGCTTAGAGTCGATGGAAGCGCAACAGTGGTCACCGATGCCACAGTTGGCGGCCGAGTCACTGCAGCGACAATGACCTGTTCCACTGCTCCTTCTGCTGCTACTGACGTGGTTAGGCTTAGTGACTTCTCTGCGCTCGTTGATCAAGATGTTCGCACTACAGCGACTCCTACTTGGCCAATGGCTGAAGTGACTTATGGCTCTGGATATTATTCTTTCGCTGTCACTGGCGGTGTCCGAGGCAGCATTTATCGTCATATTCGCGATACATCGACAGTCGCTAGCGACACAACACATCCAGCAGTCGTATCGTTATATTCCAATCCACCGGTAGGGGTGACCAATCCTGGTGGATTTATGCGCTGGCGTCACGCTGCTTTCGTAACTGAGGGTGGTAATCACAATCCATCGCTGTTTGGCCTATTCGTCGATGTGGTGTCTGGTAATACACTAGAGGGCACACCACCAAACGAGTTCTATGGCTTGAATCGGCGATCTGTGGAGATGGTTGTCACTGGAGAATGGCACGATACGTATCGCCCAGCGCTCATCGCAATGCCGAGTTTTGGCGTGCAGAATCCGAAAAACATATCCGAGGTCGATCGCTTGACAAAGGGCTTCCTCAGCTTCGTCCCTGGCGATAAGACATCAGTACAGTATGCCACCATTACATACTATCAAGACACCGCCTCCAACGGCAACGCATACATTCGATTCGGCAATACTCGCGATGCTACCAGCACTACCAGCGCTGGCGCTGTCTTCGATGGAGGCGTGAGCGCAGCGAAGAGTATGTATATAGGTGGCTTGCTACGCGTAATCGACACAACTCCCAGCGTTAGCCGGACTACTGGCGCTGGGGTCATCTACGGTGGCTTAGGTGTGGTAGGAAGCCTGTACACCGGCACTATCCGATGTATGCATGACTCAGCGACTACTCATGCGGCCGCCTTCAGCTATACTGGCGCGGCGGAAGGAGATAGTGTAGGCATTGCAGTCGGTAAGCAGCCGGGAGACGACGCTTGCTCGCTTCTCAGCTACGTCCATGGTGCGGCTGGTACCGATGACACATACGCTGGTCTCTCCGTACAGAGCAGGCCCGGCTTGCGAGTGACTGGCACTGGCCGTCTCCTCGTCCAGTCTACTGAGCCAGCTACCACCGTTGACGAGACTAGCGGCTGCGCTGTATTCGGAGGAGGAGTCAGAGCGGCTGCTGACTCAGTCATTGGCTCCACCACTCTCTCTTCGTCTCCGCTCACGCTTATCAACAGCGGCGGCAGCACTCCTCAGCTGCTTCTCGCTAACCAGTCGGGTAGCGAGTCACTGCAGCTAGCCGTCGAAGTAGACGCTGCTGCAGACTCGGTAGGCGTCTATAGCGATGGAGGAGCAGCGGCTACGCTCTGCCTCGGAGCGAGTGATGTGGCGATGGATCCAGCACAAAGCAATGCAGTGCGCGTCCTTCGCGCGCCGACTGATGCCAATGACGTCGTTCGCCTGGCTGACATTGGCGACTTCGTGACTCATGCGGAGCAAGAGGCTGCAGCTAGCACGCTGGCCTGGCAGCAGCCCGTAATCGGAGACTGGGACTTTGCTGGTGGCAACCCTTCTCCTCTCGCTGATGGTAACCGCTATATAGCGGCTGCCGACTACCCTCCCTTCACGTTTGGCTACATCTATCAATGGTCAGCTGCGACTTCGGAGTGGATAGAGACCGTGCCAATGGACGGCTTTGCCCTCTGCTACCTCCCCGATGGCGCCACAGGCGAGCAAACGCATCCATACGTCTTCAATGGAGGCGAGTGGAGTCCAGTGGAGGGAATGCTCAGTCACGACTCCATCCAAGGCGCTGGTTCACTGACGCATGCGACCATTGACAGCTACCTCGACCAGGCAGTGACCACTACTAGCACTCCTACCTTCCTCGCTGCTACACTCGGCGACGGAGTGACGACTACTGTACCACTGACTCTCCATACTCCGAATATGACTAACCAGATTAGACTATCCGCCGGGGCCGGATCTCAGGCGGCGATTATGGTAAGAGATAGTGGTGCGATGCATGTCTGTGCCGCCACTACCGACCCAATCGCTACTCTCTACCTCAATCAACTGACCGGAGGAGACAATGTAGGACCCATCGTTTGCGGCGGTACATTGCGAGTAATGGACTCTACCGCTAGCACCAGCGTCGGCAATGGCGCGCTCAGAGTCGACGGAGGGGCAAGCATCGGGGAAGCAATGAATGTGGGCAGCACTATCACATCGGGAGTTATCACCACTAATATTACCAGTGCAGGCGATGCAGCGCAATTCTTATATCCAACAGCATTGCTCAGTGGCAGCACCGCCGGTATAGTCATCGGCAAGTCTGCTGCTACCGATGAAGGTCTTAGACTTGCCTACAAGCATCAGTCGCCTGGGACATCGAGTACATATCTCAGTCTCGGCATCATCGGCCGCGAGGGTCTGCGCATCAATGGTCTGAAGAATGCGCAGTTCTTCGGCAATGTCTCCTCTCCTGGTCGAGTCACTGCTGCGACAATGACCTGTTCCACTGCTCCTTCCGCTGCTACTGACGTCGCTCGACTAGCCGATATAACTACGTATACGCGCGAACAATCTACTGTTAGCGGACCTTGGGGAGACGAAACTGCTGCAACAATATATATTAGTTACAATTGTATAGGCAAGCTATGTTGGCTGCAGTTAGATCCCAGTTCACTTGCCGGAGCAGCATCCACATCGTCAGCTATTACGCTTAATGCGAGACTACCAGCTTCCTTTCGACCTAGCTCTGACTATAGAGTCTCATTACATGCTGCGCTTATGATCGGTAGCAATGTAATAGATACAGACGTAATCATACGTAGTGACGGATGGGTAAAAATACAAAAGCCAGGCGATGAGCCGAAGTTCCTGGTAGGAGATGATATCAGTATGCCCTATACTATCTCAGTACAATGGCTTGCCGTATGAAGCCTGTCTCATATTTGTTTCTTTGTGGACTTTATTATTGAGCGAAGTCTTATGTATCGTCACTATGCTCAGATGAGGGATGACTCGCAGCAGTCGCAGCAGTCGCAGCAGTCGATAGCGAAGAGACAGCGTGAGCGGCAGATGATGCATCGCGATTGGGCTCATCTTCCGGCAAGTATGCGTCTAGATTGCAGGCAGAGTCGGTGAGCATCTCCATCGTGCAGCCAGCGCCAGCTAATATCGAGTAGAGTAGCGCAGCATTGTATGGGATGCGAACAGTGTGGGAGACAGCCGGATCAAGCAGTCCGCAGCGGTCGCACTTGACTAGGCCGGGCGTAGTAGGCGAAGGATATGCGAATTGATGACACTTGTCACAGATCTGATACTCCGCCGGCGCCGCTTGCGTGAACATACAGTCGCGGCTTGTCAGCATGGCACCAGCAGCTAGTGTGGCATTACGTGTCTGCTCATCGTACTTGACTCCTCCTCGCCTCATCCTGCCCTTCACCGCCATATGCGAGAACCACTCTCGAGGGCCGTTATAGCGGTACTGGACCAAGTCATCGACCATCCTTCGCAGTCGCATGTACGCCAGCACGCCGAAGCAGATCGGGTTAGTGAAGGCATTGCCAGTGGTCGGATCATACATCACCTCTGTCCCGTCTCGGTTCATGCCCAGCTGCTCCAGCAGTCCACTCATCTCCTCGTTATCCACTCGATTGAGGAAGGGAGTATGGTCGAGAGAGGTGCCATAGAGGGAGCAGATCTTTCCTAATAGCGCGAAGGTCAGCTGGCCAGGCGTATCGCGTCGGAGGATAGACGGAGGATTGAATACGATGGTAGCACGTATGCCATCCTCGTTGTAAGGGACCTCCCACTCGTCCAGCACGTGTCCGCATATGCCCTTCTGCGCATGCTCTGCCGACATCTTATCGCCCGGCTTGGTGAAGCGAGTAGTGGCAAACTGCAGTAGCCGCACCCTATCATCCTGCCCGATCGAGCTGAAGCTGGCCACTAGCCGCGAATAGGTCGGATGACGCTCATTTGGACAGTGGTCTACCATGTTACGTACACTCACATCTACCAGCATATGTCCTTCGCCTACTGCAGCGCCAGTCACTGCTCCACTAGCGCCAGCAGCAGCTGCACCGCTGACGCCAGCAGCAGCTGCACCGCTGACGCCAGCAGCAGCTGCACCGCTAACGCCGGCATGTCGCTGGCTGAGTCGAGCACTTTCCACCGCTTCGAGTGGCTTGGTAATGGCTGCAATCACGTCACCGAGTTGGAAGCGCTGGCCGAGAGTGGTAGGCGTGCCAAGGACGGGGTCTACCTTCAGATAAGCCTCCATAGGCGCGACTGGCGCGTAGACACGAGTGAAGTCAGGCAAGCCGAAGGCTGCATTAGGCGAGTCAGGCACTATCATCTGATACTCTATGTGATGCACTATGAACGCTCCTCGATCTATAGCTGCCTGATTGAAGACCAGCGCATCCGACTGATTGTCGGCCATAGCGAGGAAGGCCACGTCTACATTCTGACAGAAGGGATAGCGGTCAATGCCGATGATAGAGTTGAAGGCGGATCTAACGAGAGGTCGCTGCGCTCCACGCAGCAGATTGACCTCGCCTAGATAGCGAGAGAAGGGGTTGAGGACAGTGTTGCCCGTCCCTTGCTTCCAGTAGTTAGTGGAGAGGATGGCCTTAGCGCCGCGAGTCATGTCTATCGAGCAAGAGAGAGAGGCGATGAGACCACAGTGTGAGCATGGTAGCTGAAGGTGGGTGCACTCGCTTGGTCGCGACAACAGATCCTCTATCGATTGCGCTACCACCGCATTGCCTACCATCACCGGGTCAAGCAGCTCTACTACTCCGCTCGTGAGCAGATGCTCCCACGCTTGCGCCTCTGTCTCCTGCTGCTCGAGAAGTCGGCTGACCACGCGCAGCGCTGCATTTAACTCTTCCCGCTTAGCTGGATCGGTGATGAAGCGGGCAGGGATGAAGGGGACAAGCAGTCGACCAGCGTCGGTATTGATAAGTATGCGCCGGTCGGCATGATCTACGCTGACGCCCATCGTGAATTGTCTCGTCCCTACCCTCTGCTCTCGCAGCCATCGCACGAACTGAGATGGAGCATCGCCTCGCGGTATCACGCCGATGAGCGACCCATTCAGGTAGACGAGGTAATAGCGGTAGAGCTCTTCGTTAGGCGGGATGGTCTCGCTGAAGAAGCACACTGGCGAGTCATCTGCTTCGCCTGCTTCGCCTGCTTCGCCTGCTTCGCCTTCCTCGCCTTCCTTCTGCTCTCTGCGCTTACCACCCACCATCACCTCCTCGCTCTGCGGCTGCGGCTGCGGCTGCGGCTGCGGCTGCGATAGTGAGTCAGATAATGCGTCGATGAAGTCAGGCTGAGCCATCGTCTACCGTCGTCTGCTGTCCGTTTGGCGAGCTAAAAAGGGATCACTTCCTCTCGAGCCGCCTTCGGCGGCTTCGAAGCGGACAAGTCCACTCGACAGCCACTGCATCGGCGCGGCATCGGCGCGGCATCAGCGCGGCTTCGGCGCGGCTTCAGCGCGGCTTCACCAAGGCTTAGGTCCTCGACCAGTATATGGTCTGCCAAGGCCGAGGGCTATCATCCTCTCATGCAATTTCTCGCCCGGCTGTTGCTCCACAACGCTATCAATCGGTCGCTGCAGCGACTGCACAGCAGTCGGAAGAGTGATCTCTATCAATGGTCGACCATACTTGTCTGAGTCGAAGAAGGTCACATCCACGACACGATCCAGCAGCAGACTAGCCACATAGTCTCTGGCTTGCACTGCCATTGCTCTGATATCCTCTCGCTTGTCTCGCATCTCAGCTGTGTCGTAGCCGAGGCATCTGCAGCTGGCCTTTGTCGCTTCGCCGTGGCGGAAGAAGCCAAGTGTCAGCGTATCGCCATCATACACCTTCAATACCTTGCACCACATCCTCACGCCTTTCATCGACTGTGACTTGGTATTGCTAAGGGTCAGCGCTTGCAGCGCTTGTATCGCTGCTGCGCCGTCTGCTGCGCCGTCTGCTGCGCCGTCTGCTGCGCTATTGGGCGGAGAGAGATACAGTGAGGTATCTTGACGGCAAGCGCCAGTGGCTTGACATATGTCAGCGCCAATCCTATCCATCTTCCGCTGCGCCTGCTGCTTCATCTGCTGCCATTGCAGCTGCTGCTCCACATCTAGCGACCGGTTCCTCCCGCTTGATCGGAGGTGATGAGTGCTCAGTCCATGTCCCATCGCTCTGTTGCTGGCTACGCTGGCTAAAGCAATGAATGAATCCTTTCGACCGAGTCCAAAGTCTAACGCATCTAATGGCTGCCACTCGCTTGACTGCGGCCGCAGCCGCGGCCGCTGAGACCGCGGAGGTGGTGCAGAAGACAGCGCAGCAGACGGAGCTAGAAGAGATGAAGCGCATCATTGGTGGGCATATCCGTCTAGACCCGGGCATTAGCGGCGAGTTGACGAGTCGACTGCTGGCAGACACCATGTTCCAGTGCTTCCTCACCAACACACATGGTCACTTCGCTGAGTCGAGAGTGCAAGCGTGGACCGAGTCAGGTATTCGCTTTGCCGACTCCGCAGCGAAGGCGGTGGGTGAAGTAAAGAGGATAGCACACGCTAGCTATGTGACAGTGCCGTGGTCTAGCAGCGAAGAGACGCGGGCTAAGTCGGTAATGGACATAGACATAGCGTCGCGCTGCGTCAACTTGCTCGGCATGTGGGGCTTGGTCGTGCACTTGCCGAAGGAGTATCACCTCTCTCGCGGCTTCGAGCAACGGGTAGAGCAGTGCTTACGCGCATGTCAGCCACCCTGCTGCCTTCTCTTCGAGCTCACAGGCAATAGCACATCGCTAGTTACGCGCGGTCAGCTGCCACAGCTGCCAATCGAGAGAATCCGCCAGTGCCAGGAGGTGATTGAGCGCGTTGCAGCGGCGACTAACATAGACGATAGATGGGGCTTCTGCTTCGATACAGCACACGCCTTCGTCCAATACCAGCCATTGACTACTGCTGCCGACGCTCGCTCTCTCATCGAGGCAATTGAGAGTCCGGCTGCCGCATCTGCCGCGTCTGCGAAGCCGCTACGGATAATGGCTATCCACCTCAATGGATCGAAGCATCCATTCGGTAGTGGGCGTGATCAGCATGAGCCAGCTGGCTCTCCCTTCGACCACATCTGGGGTCGGGATAGCAGCGGACTGGCAGTGCTAGTGGAGTGGATCATGCGTCGCCGCATACCCACTGTGTTGGAAGTGCCAGGCAATAGCCTACCTAGCCAGTATTGCTTGCTGCTTCAGCGCCTCCACTCACTCTCTTCGCCAGCTGCTGCCAGCGCTTCGCCGGCTGCTGCCAGCGCTTCGCCGGCTGCTGCCAGCGAGTGAGTGGCAAAAAGACGGGCATAGCCGCCAGTTAGAGTCATCACAAGTCCTCGAGTAGACTTGTCCACTTCGAAGCCGCCGAAGGCGCATCGAGTAGAGGATCATTCTTTGTGTCGCCACTCGCAGCCGCGCTTGGCGTCTGCTCAGATTGCGCACAGCTAATTAGCGTCTCCACATGCATCTCTCCGATCAGCTCTGGCTGCATTGACGCCATCTCCGCAGCGGCAGCGTCGTCTGCTGCAGTCACCGCGTCGGCAGCAGCTGCCGGTTGAGTGATACCGAACAGCCTCTCGATCTCCGCTATGCCCGAGTCACGAGTCGAGGCTATGCAGATGCCAGCCATCTGAAGTCGAGTGAGAGCAGCGTCCAACCACGTACTATCTTCCGTCTGATTGCCGCCATTGCCGCCACTGCCGCCACTGCCGCCATTGCCGCCACTGCCGCCACTGCCGCCACTCGACTGCGTCGAATCAAGCAGTAGACGCGTCAACTGCTCGGATAGTTGCTGCATCAGCTCCTCTCTCGTCCCTTCATCTGCCTTCTGCTGCACTGCGGCTCCTCCGCTTGTATGCGCTGACTCAGCGGAGGCTGTAGCGGCCGCTGTAGCGGCCGCTGTAGCGGAGGCTGCGGTCGAAGGAGTGTAGTGGTAGCGACCACTGACTAGCTTGCGCATCTCGATGAGAGGGCCAGTGACGAACACATCCACCGCTTGATGGAAGTGTTGCCTATCATCACCGCGCAGCGGATAGGCGTAGAAGCGCTCGAGGTAGGCGTCTACATGACGAAGAGGGACGTTGGTTGGCTGCTGTTCAGCTGCAGCTGCAGATGGGGCAGCTGCAGATGGGGTGGCTGCAGAGCTAAGCTGAACTAGATCAGTCAGTGGCATACCATCGAAGAAGGTAGGCGAGAGATGGTAGCGAGCGAATTCCTTGATCAAGTCATTGCGAGCCTTGGCTGTCAGACGAGGATTAGAGACGACTCTGTCCCATACCTCTTCCTTCGCTTGCTGGCTAGCGGTGGCAGCGGGTGGCGAGTGATTGAGCAGGAGACGGGCGAGAGAGGGCAGGTAGCGACCTTTGATCCGACCGGACCTGCCATAGCGCGGCTCAGCTTGCAGCACATGCATCACTGCCTTCGGTCCGATGCGGTATATGCCAGCATAGTAATCGCAACCCAGCATCACTGCAAGGTAAGCCCTCCTACGCGTGTCAAGTGGACATGTCCGAGTCGAAGCCGCTCTCGGCTCCGTCTTAGCATCGGCAGCAGCAGCTGAGAGACCAGTCAACTCCCATATGCGTCGCTGGTCCACCATCTGATAGGCATCACCCGACAGCTTCGGCTGGCCATTGAGGGTGAAGCGGCGCAATACCTTGGCTGATCCGATGTCATAGATGAGCAGGTCCGTGTCTTCGGTCACGACATACGTCGGCCTAGCTGTCTCGCTCTCCAGCTTAGCCAGGCTAGCGATCAGCCAGTCCGCCTCTACCAGCGGTCTGAAGGTGGGCACATCGAGGAGTTTGCATATCGTCTCCACCGCATCGACTAGCTGACCCGTCACTCGGAATTGCTCTTGCCTGGTCTGCTCCTCCCTTGCTTCTCTCGACTCCATCCTCGACTGGCGAGTGTCTGTCTTAGCCAGCATTACGGTGGCGAAGTCGAGTCTCTCCACCGCATCGACCTCCTGCTCGGCCGCGCTAGCTGCACTAGCTGCGCTAGCTGCACTAGCTGCCGGCACAGCGTCGTTAGCTGCGCTTGCTGCGCTTGCTGCCTGCGATGGATGCGCATTGCAGGCATGACTCTGCTTCAGCTCCTCCAGCAGCGCATTGCCTTCCTCGAGTGCATTGACATTGCGATCAGATTGGTCGAAGACGATCAGCGGACGGATGTCGGAGCGGCGGAGCTGGAGCAGCAGCGAGATGAAGCCACCGATGCAGGCGCTATTCATCGCTGCTAAGCATCCTCTCGCCCCCGCTCCATATTGGAATGCGACCATGCTGAAGTCGATGATGACGGTAGAGCCATGCAAGTCGGAGAGATGGATGTTCTCCACCACCTCCTTCGCCTGCTCTGGCGGCAATGCCGCATATATGTCGCGGAGTAGAGTGGTTAAGCCAGTGATTCCCATTGCTTACGATAGACTAGACGTGTGCTAGCTGGTGGGTTGATCGGGTTTGGCGAGCGAAAAAGATCATTTACTGAGACCTAATCGCGCTGTCTAGTGGCTGTCTGGCGGCAGTTATGCGTGCATAGGCGAGAGGAAGAGAGGGTGGAGCCGGACAAGAGTCCGGACGCTGCTAATGGTCGATCCGCTGCTCGGCTGATGCTGCTCCACGTAGTGGTCTGGCTGGTCAGGGAGGGATATATATCGGCTCTTCTTCGCTATACACGCCACCACCTGCAGTAGATCGGTCACTAGCGGCGCATCGTCCATGGCTATGGTCGATAAGATGTGATGCTCGCTCGCTTGACCGCGATAGATGGATGTTAGCTGCAGTAGACCGGATAGCCAAGCCATACAGCGACCATGCACTACTGTATTTAGCTCTGCATCTGCTCCGCTACACGGCGTTACCGACTGCTTCGCATCCGCCTTCGGCAGCTGAACGAAGTAATAGAGTCGTCTGAATTGACTCCAGCCAATGGTCTTTACGTCGCATAGCTCGCGCTTAGCCGACTCATCTGTTCGACCAATGCATGCGTCAGCTACTATCTCGCAAGCAGCTGCCTCGCTTGGCCCCTGCTGTAGCAGTCGCTCTAGCACGCGAGCGAGAGAGATGAGGTCGAAGAAGCTGGCGTTGGCGTCGGTAGAGCCACCGCTGGCGCTGTCTGGCGCAGCCAATCGGAGAATGGGATCAGTCACTGTGGCGACTGCATTGGCTAGCCGCTCCAGCACATCCTCTCGATAAGCATACTGCAGCATAAGCAGCGGCGGTAGACCGACGTCTATCACCATCGGCAGACAGACGAGCAGATTCTGCCACTCTGCAGCGTGGCAGAGACCATAGCGCTGACGCATGACCTCTTCGAAGCGATGGACTGATAGTCCCTGATCGGGGAATGGGCGTGATGAGAGCCAGATGTCTGCTTCTTCTCGCCTACCACTGCCGCTACTGCCGCTACTGCCGCCGTCATCAGCGAAGTAGGAGGCATTGCGTCGCCTATGCATCTCCCATAGCGCGACCAGCAGTGCTGAGTCCAATCCATCGACTATCACCAGCTGGCGGTTAGCGTGCTTCTGCATGGTGCGAGCGAGCGAGAGAATGGGATCACCTCGCTGCTGGTCGTCACCACTGCCACCACTGCCGCCACTGCCGCTGGTCTGAGAGGCATCACATGCCTCCACTCCTTCGTCTGCCGTCTGCAAGGACGAAGGAGAGGTGAGTAAGCGGTGGAGTCGAGAGATGTAGCTGTCATCGAAGGCCTCAGATATGCTGCAGTCTGGCTGGAGAATGAGTTGGCGATGCCACCATGTGGCGGAGGGAGCTGGATGTGGGATGATGATTAGCTTGTGATCCACCACTGCTCGCTGTAGTCGGTGTAGTCGAGCTGAAGCGTTGCTACCGCCTCGCTTCGCCTCTAATCGCAGCATGTACTCTTCCACAGCTATCACCACCGCATCTCTTCGCCATGCCACGTCTGCTATCATATTCTCTTCGCCTGCCGTAACCGAGTGGAAGAGCAGCGATGCCATCTGCTGACGCCGGTCGAGCGGACTTGTCTGCTTCGAAGCTGCCGAAGGCGTCTCGAGCACCTCCTTTGATCGGATGAGCCGACCTTCAGTTTTCATTAAGCGCAAATAAAACATGGCTCATCTACCTCATGACCCCACTAAGCAGACACCGCAGTTCCGACATGGCGCTAGCGACGCTTGCTATGGTGTATCCGAGCTATGGCTGCTTCGCGAGGCATTAAGCAAGCTGAAGGATCGTGCGACAGCTAGTCTGCGCCAGTCGAGTGGTCCAGTCCGCTTCGAAGTCGCCGAAGGCGACTCGAGCGATTGCCGCGATGGCGATGCTGGCATTGCTGGCAATGCAGTCGCTGCTGCGACAGCAGCCGAGACGAAGAGAGAGTGTATAGCGCTGGCGCGTCGTCTATACGTAGACCATCCTCTCGCTCGTATGATCATGTCTCCTTATGATCTAGGCTCAAGCGCGCTGCTTGCGCAGGTAGCGCCCACTTACCTTCTCGTCTGCCCCGACAAGCTCTTCCCAGCGCTGGCTGAGCCGCGCTTGTATCGGATGATCCAATTCATCAGCTTCGTAATGGGTCTGCGGCCGATGGTTACTTCCGCTGACTCCGTCTTCTCCGCCGTTATGCTCGGCCCAGCTGCCGCTGCGCCTATGGCGGAAGAGGCTCAGCCGAGTCATGATTCTAACAAGCGCGCCGCTTGTGAGGCATCGGAAGGTAAAGGAGTCACTCGTTTGATCGATGTCTTGCGCCGCTGCCTCTCACGCCAGCCATCACCGCCACCACCAGCGTCAGCAGCGCTGCCAGCAGCGCTGCCAGCAGCGCTGCCAGCAGTTGTTGAGCCGGCTGTGGAGCCGATGGTGGAGCAGACGAAGGAAGAGCCAGTGGTGGTAGAGGTCGAGCCGCCGAAGGCGGCTTCGAAGCGGACAAGTCCACTCGAGCCAGTGCGTCAGTTCGGACCTCTTCCGCCCATACCTTGCCAGCAGCCAGAGCAGCCGGAGCGCCTCTATCCCTCGCTAGATCTGCTAACTCCATCCTATCCAGTCGCCTTCGATGGCTCGGAAGTGAGCATGCCCACTCTGTGGCCCACTGCCGAGCCAGTAACTGCCGTTGCGACAGCGAGCGAAGGAATGGGATTGGCTGCTATCAATCCGCTGGAGCAGCCACTACAGCCGCTGGAGCAGCCACCACTAGAGAGCATTGCACCATCTGCTCCGCCGCTTGCTGAGATCTACGCCAGTGAGACGGATGGCCTCACCATCAGCGGCGAGTCGCAGGGACTAGCATCGGCAGTAGAGTCATACCTGTGGCAACAAGCCACTCTCTCCGACCTCGCTCGCTACTTCGGAGTGGATCAGCGTGTCTTCTATGAGTATTCGTCAGTCGACGGAGAGTCGCTGCTGATGCTGGCGGTGCGCATGGACTGTCCGCGACAGGCTGCACTTCTCCTTCGCCTCTGCCCACGTCTCATCGGCCGGTTGGACACGTGGAATAGATCGCTACTGCAGTATCTTACTTCGATCCGAGCACCGGAGAGGTTGGCTCGAGCCATAGCGTCACAGCTCTTAGCCACTGCTCCAGCTCTACTCGCTACCCATCCTCTCGCTGGCGAGAGCGCTAGCGACCAGCGAGAAGAGGCTAAGCACTCACTCCTCTCGCTCTACATTCACGACATCATCTTCAATGACGGCGCTGGCATTGCTCTGCTGCGTCGAGAAGGTTATAGTGACGTGCTAGTGCTCAGCTTGATCCGTCAGAAGCTAGTCGAGGAGTGTGCATCGGCGTGGGGAGTCCACGCTGGTGACGCATTCGAGAAGGTATGCTACTTCATCCATCGGCACGCTCCACGCTCTCGCTAGGCAGTGGATGCCGGCTAGCTGCCGGCCAATCGCAAAAAGAGCTAACGCCGACCGTACAATCGAGTGACTAATGCAGTCTCCTCGAGTGGACTTGTCCACTTCGAAGTCGCCAAAGGCGGCTCGATGTCGCTTTTGCGACTCGGCGTCCCATTAAGGTATTTGTGATTGAATTTGGTATTGTTTTTGGTCCGTTGATGACGGTCCGCAGCTGGCAAGCGCCAGCGAGAGATGTCAGTCGCTCTGCTAGCAGTGCAACTGTCAGCGTAACATCCTCGCTAAGCCTGCTCAAGCTACTTCAGTTATCGCCGGTATTTCTCAATGCCTCTCTCAATGATCTCTCTCATCTCTCAATGATCTCTCTCATCTCTCAATGCCTCCTTTTTTGGTCTTGCATTGTGTTGTGTGGGTGTTACATCGATAAGATTATACAATGCGACAGCTAGTGGAAGCTAGCGGCCGCTGACGTCACTAAGCGGGTTCGACGTCGTCGCTGCTGGCTTGCGCTGCCAGCGAAGCAGGTCTCAGAGTGACCTAGAGCACTACCACCAATCCTACCTCTCCGCCTTCCTCTCCGCCTTCGTCATTCGGCCACCGTTGAGCACTGGCTTGGGCTTGGCGGTCGGAGGATTGGGCTTGGGAGCTTGCGCTGGAGTGGAGGGTCTGTCCATAGTCTCCTTCTTCGCTGAAGCTGGCGCTGGCGCTGGCGCTGGCGCTGGTATGGACTTGGTAGCGGTGGATAGCATCGTGGCTGTAGTGGAAGATGAATGCAGAGACGCCAATAGCCTCCTAGCTCTCGTCGCATCGACCTCTGCTTCATCGGCTTTCTTCCTCGCATTCTTCGCCACGCTCGCAGCTCTATTGAGTTCCTTTGTCGCCTGCGCAATCTCCGCCGGGGTCTTTGCTGCCTTCAGAGCCGCTTTCGCCTTTCTCGCCTCCGCATCAGCCTGATCGGCTAGATCTGCCAGTTCAGCAGCCTTCTCCACCGTCTTCTGCGCTGCCTTCACCGCCGCCTTCAGCGCCTCGTCCTTCTCGGCAGCAAGCTTCTGGTCCTTCTTGGCGATCGCTTCAGCACGCTTCCTCTTCTCCGCCTCAGCACGCTTCCTCTTCTCCGCCTCAGCTGCCAGCCTCTTCTTCTCCGCTTCAGCTTCAGCTGCCAGCCTCTCCGCTTCAGCTGCCAGCCTCTTCTTCTCCGCTTCAGCTTCAGCTGCCAGCCTCTCCGCCTCAGCTGCCAGCCTCTTCTTCTCCGCTTCAGCTTCAGCTGCCAGCCTCTTCTTCTCCGCTTCTTCTGCCAGCTTCTCCGCCTTACCGAAGATGAGCGGATCACTGAACGCTCTTAGCATCGATCCGATACGCGGAACCGTATTGGCAGGAGCAGCAGGAGCAGGCGCAGCAGCAGGCGCAGCAGGCGCAGCAGCAGGCACAGCGGAAGGAAGAGTGTCTACGATCACTTCCATAGGCACAGCAGTGGGCTTAGCAGCAGGCATAGCGGAAGTGGGCGCAGCAGCAGGAGCAGCAGCGGGCTTAGCGCGCTTAGCGAGCCTAGCAGCAGGCATAGCGGAAGTGGGCGCAGCAGTGGGCACAGCAGTGGGCTTAGCAGCAGGCATAGCGGAAGTGGGCGCAGCGGCAGGAGCAGCAGCGGGCTTAGCGCGCTTAGCGAGCCTAGCAGCAGGCATAGCGGAAGTGGGCGCAGCAGTGGGCGCAGCAGTGGGCGCAGCAGTGGGCGCAGCAGTGGGCGCAGCAGGCACTGCGGTCTCGATCTTCATCCACCTATGGACGGCAAGCTCCTCGTCTTTGAAACTGTAGACGAGATCTGGCATGGGCTGAGCGTCGCGTACCAGAGCGCCGAAGGGATGGCCTTTCGAGGAGAGATGGCCAGAAGCCTCATGATCCCCCATCGCTGCCATCACTATGAGTGTATCCAGCTCGTATCTATCTGGGACGAGCGACACCATCATTCCGCCAAGAGACAGACACTTGTGTGCATGTGCCGTGACTTGAATGATCATCTGAGACCACGTATTCGATGCGCCACTCGCACGGCTCGGATACGCTAGCAGGCCGCTGGGATAGCAGTCGAGAATGGCTAGATCAGCCGTCTCGCCGCTCGTCACCACTTCCTGCAATCCGTCGAAGAGCCGGATCTCCACAGGTGCAGCGATGCCAAGCCGTCTCCTCAGAGCCGCATTCGTCATCAGAAGATCGAGCTCCTCCTTCGTCGACTCGATGCAAGCATCCGCCACGGCTATCCCCGACTTCACACACAGCACCTTCCTCGCTCCAGCCACGCATGCAGACACCATGCCGACGCCAGACAAGCAACAGGGCAGAAGCACGGTCTGACCGCGGCAATTGGGCTGTCGGAATGCATCTCGAATGACGCCAGCATAGAGCTCAGCCGGGTAGGAGGTGGCCGAATGCGTGACTCGCTTCGCAGAGAGCATAACGGACAATGGTGAGACGCAGCCGTAGTCGACAAGCGAGAGAAGACAGAGTGCAAAGCAGTCTCCTCTCACCACGTCTATGGCATTGGACTCAGCAATCAGATCACAGTCTTCTTCGTCTCTCTTCTTGCGATCCGCCGCCTCCAACGCCGCTAGCGTGCTCCTGTATGCCTTATCTGACGCGACTTGGACATTCTTACTGAGCTGAGCCTTGGCCTTGGCTGCCTTCTCAGTCTTCCCCTGACTCAGAGCGGCTTCCATTATCTGCTTGGACATCTCCCTCACCGCCGCTTCCGCGCTCGATGCAGCTTCTTCAGCTACACTGCAATCCCTCTTCCGCTTCGCCATGCTTCTCTCGACTTGATCCACTGCGAAGTGGCAGCCATCGAGAGACCATCCAGCTGCCAGCTCAATCAGCTGCGACACGGACAAGTCACGGGAGCACATCTTCGCCCATGAGTAAGACAAGGAAGTCATTGCATTCTGCACTGACTCACTCGATAGGCTGATGAGTCGGCTGCTCCTCTCGGTAAGGCCATCATGGATCTCCTCTTCCACGTCGAAGAGTCTATCGATGAATGCTTCGACCGCGTCTCTTGCTTGCTCCTCCGTGGCCGTCCTCCACTCACTTCTCGCTGCGTGCAAAGCATCATACGCGTCGATGAGAGAGCTCATTGAGAGCGAGCAGGCTCCGCGACTGGTCATCTCGCGATTCAATGCATTGAATTGGGACTCACCCATCGTTGTACGGGACCACGGAGTGGATTCTATGAAGCGCGCAGGTCTCAGTCCACTCAGCACGGTGAGATCCTTCTTGAGCTGCTTCAGTGCCTCAGAGCGATTGGGCGACTCCATGAACCGAGTCAATGCGCGCCTCAGATTCCGCCTGTTCAGATCCATCGCAGACTGACTCTGCTTGAGCGTCGCTTCGGCTGGTGGCTGCAGGCACTGACGATTGATCCGCCGCGCTAGCTCCCTCGCAATCAGCTCTGCCTGACACACTCTATCGGAGACGGTGTCGTAGTTCGGCCAACGAGCGCCCAGTTCGATTCGAGGAATCACTTGCTTGGCTCTCTCCACCACTGCACGCACCTCTCCTTCCGTCATGCTGGTCTCGATGGCGAATCCGAAGAGCTTAAGCATCTCATAGCAACCCGCGTGCAGAGCCTGTGCCTGGTCGATCCTCAGCTCTATCCGACTCCTCGGCCACACAGCGGAAGGATTGCGTGCACGATTGAAGTCGACGAGATTGTGGACGCAGTTAGCGCACAGCTTGACCGCAGTCATGTCTGCCATCAACATCTCATCTTCTTCGTCTGTCTCATCGGTGGATGGTTTGGACACAGACCTGATCTCAGCGCATCTGATCACGCTCCGCAATGGCCGCAGGAACATGTCATACTCGCGCTTGAAGTCAGCACGCACCTCATCCTCTCCCATATTCCGCTCCACGCGGTGCACATATGAGTCGATCGCCGCCTTCTTCTCGTCATCATCGGGCAAGGTCACATGGATCTGGATCTGCTTGACGACAGCGCTCGCCTTCTTGAAGCAGATCTCACTCTCACTCCCACTCCCACTCCCACTCTCGCAGCGCCACTCGCCGCACATCTTCTTCATGATCTCCATCATATCGCATAGGTCACCAGCGATATCGCACAGTCGATAGCGGAAGGATATTGGTCCGAGGAACGCTATGTCAAGATGCTTGTTAGACAACCCTCTGACTATGCGCTGTTGATTCATTGGATGCATAGCAGCGCACCTCTTCGCTATCTCAGCAGTCAGCGGCGACACGTCGCCACCCACTGCCGGCGCCGAAGACGCGCGCATAATCATTGTCGCAGCCGGCACAGCTGCAACTGAGCTGCCAGAGGCAGCTTCGAGAGGAACTGGACTGGTAGACGTCCTCGATGTCGGGGACGGTGTCGCAATAGGTGTCGCAATAGGTGTTGTGACAGGTGGTATGACGGATGGCGCTTCTCCTGCCGCTGATGCAGGGTCGCCCGTCGTCATAATTTCGATATTCAGTTTCATGGTCGCACTCTTGCTCGCTCCGGCTGCGGTATTATCCGATTGACACGTGGTGACAACTGGCGTGACGCGCCTTGGATGCGAGTTTGGCTTCTTGTACTGGCTCGATGACATCTCTTACTCGGATAAAGCGATGTCGGTAGATGATAGCGTTGCGTAAGCAAGCTCAAGATATGTAGATCTCCGAGTTAAGCAAATATGCTGATTCACTTTTGCTGTCTGACTCGGCCTCAGCTGCTCACGCGTCCCTACCTAGTCCTTTCGATGTGCGCAAGCAATCACTTTCAAAAGTGAATAAGCGATCGAAGAGAAAGTAGGTGCGTAAGCGAGCGATCTAGCTAAGCGAGTGACTGCGATGACGATGGCGCTGATGAATGGTAGTGGCGGAAGAGGAGGGTGCGGAGACACTGGCCCGACTGGTCGCTGATTAGAGCGTAGTCGCGAGATGCGCCATCTTTGTGATGCGATTTTGCAGAGCTCAAAGCATGCCGCTCACTCTCGGAAGTAAGATCGCCATCGGAGTGATCATTCTCGTCGCAATCATCGCAGCCATCTTGCTCGTGGTATGGCTCATGCGGAAGTATGGAACAACTGATGAGACGGATAAGGAAGCTGGCAGCACTGCCGGCTATCGACGAAGGCGGTGATCATCTCATGCCTTAGTCTATCCCGCTTTGTCGCCTCACTGCCCGCAGCATTGCGTCTTTTTGCCGCTGCTTGCCGCTGCTTGCCGCTGCTTGCCGCTGCTGCTTGCCGCCGCTTGAGCGAAGAAGTGATAAGCATGGGCGTGAGAAAGCGTGGGAATGGCGAGTATACGTGCTATCATTGGTCCGATGGGCAGCGGCAAGACGACGGAGTTGCTGCGAATGATAGACAGGCACCTGATCGCTGGCCGGCGCACTGTCGTAGTCAAGCCTTCTCTCGATACTCGCTCGATAGGAGTCAGCACTCACGCTCATCGCTTGGGTTGCCTTCAGCAGCCGCAAGGCGCCGCCTCTGTTCCCGCCATCTCCCTCTCTCGACTGGCTGATGCGTGCGATCGGGAGGATGTGATGTCTGCTGCTGTGGTAGGCATCGATGAGGGACAGTTCTTCGATGACCTAGCGAGCGGATGCGAGTCATTGGCTGCGGCTGGGAAGCAGGTGATAGTCGCTGGACTGAGTGGAGACAGCGAAAGAAGAGGCTTCAGACCGGTGATGGAGCTGCTGCCTCTCTGCGACTCCATCACCTTCCTCACCGCTGTCTGCGTCCGCTGCGGTCTAGACGCATCCTTCACCGCCTATGCCGGCACAAAGGAAACAGCGGTGAAGGTAGGAGACCTTGGCGACTATCTGCCCCTCTGTCGACGCTGCTACCTCTCTCGCTTGACTACATCTGCTGCATTGCCGGCTGCGCCACAGCGCTAGGCTGCGCCATAGCGCTAGGCTGCGCCACAGCGCTAGGCTGCGCCATAGCGATAGGAAGATTGATCACTATCTGGTTACTGCCTGGCGATTGTCTTTGTGGTGTCTCCATCGCCGGCTGCGCTGGCTGCAGTGGCGGCAGTGGCTGCAGTGGCTGCGCAGTCAGCACTGGCTGCGCTGGCATGGTCTCATCCGCTCCTAAGGCCACCGGTGGTTGGGCGAGAACAAGCGAGGGAGGAGTGATGGGCTGCGCTGGCTCCGTTGCTGACCAATGTCCACCGCCTACTCGCTCACCGCGCCAGTCTTCCACATCATTGCTGCCGGCATCATTCGGCTCAAGCATATCAGCCCATGACCTTCCGACGCTCCACCCATCTCTTCGAGTGGACTTATCCGCTTCGAAGACGTCTTCGGCGACCCGACTCTCAGCTGTAACGGCCGTCGCTGCCGCCGTTGCCGCCGCTGCCGCTGCCGCTGTTGCCGCTGCTGACTGCTCGATAGACCCTCCTTTGGTCGGCTCTGAGATGTGAGTGGTGGCTGGAGTGACAGGACGGCAGCCTAGCCAGTAGCGATAGAGGAGCATGAATCTCTCATCGGCATTGCCTCGCCGCTTGAAGTCGATGACGGTATCATCAGCGAGGTCTGCCTCGCGGATGATGATAGTCTGCCGGTATGGCTTGAATAGCTCCACTCCGCATGCACGCCAAGCGATGTGCTTGACGTACTCAGCCTCTTCGAAGTATCGCACTGACTCATAGGCGTAGCCAAGCACTGACCATTCTCTCTCGCTGCCTGCTCCGCGTCCTCCGCGGCCTCCATGGCCATCGGACATGTCCATGGCGCGGCGATAGAGAGCGGGAAAGTAGTAAGTCATGTCATAGGCCACATCACTGGTGGTGCCTAATGTCGGCTGAGACTGCGACTGCGGCATCAATTCGACGCAGAAGTAGCGCCTAGTCACAGACCGGATAGGTCTTCCCTCCGCTATGACGAAGGACTTGGAAGGGAAGAGCTCGCAGAGCATGCGGTAGAGGAGCAGCGCGGTGAAGCGCGAGTCATTGAGTATAACATAGTAGGTCAAGTGTGTCGGTTGAGACCGCATCATGATGCCAGCCACCTTCTTCTCTCGCTTCTCCGCCGGGTTAGGCTTGCCAATGCAAGCCCAAGCCCCGCTAGTGGCGCTAGCGACTCCGTAGAGCCGGCGCACCAACTCTATCGCCTCCACTACACGCGGGCGAGACAGGCATGACGGATTCCACGCCTTATCAAGCGCGAAATACTGATACCTCTCCATCGTTTCACATGTCATAAACCGCGGCGTCATCTGCACCACCAGCGATGTCGAGTGGACTTGTCCACTTCGGAGTCGCCGAAGGCGGCTCAACTACCGCAATAGCCGCAATGGCGGCTGCAGTAGTGGTGGCTGTAGCGGCTGCATTGATCATACTTTACCTTCTCTTCGCCTTCCGCACTAGCGGAGATAAGACCAGTCGCAAGTCTGGCTTCGTTAGCGCATCGAGACGTCTGACCGCCGGCCAGTGGAGTCTATTGCACTGCTTAGTCGAGGAGATAGCGCCACAAGTGCTCGGCACATCCTTCGATAAGGACACCATCGACCGGCTGTTAGCAGACGCTAGACCACGCGAAGGAGTGGCATGGACTGCCGCTGACTTCGATCAAGTGCTCTATTACCGCTTCCGTCAGCAGCTACACAGTGGCAGACTCAGTGTTAGCCATCTCTCGACTGCCATCACCTCTGCTTAGCAACGCTTAGCGAGACAAAGATACTCTTTGTGCTCATTGGCAGTGGCGTTGGCCGGCTAGCCGAGCAGAGAGTCAAGCTGATCGCTGGCGGGAGCCGCCGGAGCAAGCGGAGGAAGAGAGATGGCAATTGGCTGAGTCATAGGCATGTCTAGCGCTGCTGCGAAGTCCATCTGAGGGGCGGCATTCGCTGCCTCTGGACCGCCGAAGGTAGTCGGAGCAGTCGCCAATCTTGCTCCTTCGTGAGCTAAGGCTATGCCTACATCGCGTAGCCGTCTTTGCTCTGCCTCGACACTACTTCGATTGGCAGAGTCTGCTCGATAGCGGCTCATAGCGGAGGCTATGTTGCGCATTACCGCTTGATAAGTCGGCACTCCGATCGGAAGAGGCTGAGTATGATACGTCGCCTTGTAGAGGGCGACACGTTGGCCATGCGAGGTGATGTCCGGATTAGGGAATAAGACCACCTTGTGGTATGGATACTTGGCAGCCACACTCCACGCTCCCCTGATCAGTTCTATGTCACGCGCTGACACTGTCCTCTCTCGACTGATCTGCTCTACTGCGTCTACACCGAGGAACATCATCGCTCCGAATTGACTTCGGACCGATGGAGGGAAGCAATCGAATGTATGCACGAAGAAGCCGACCACAGCGTAGTGTCTAGCGACTGTTAGCAGGTTGATAAGCAGGTATTCCATCCCTTTCGCTCCCTTCATCGTCTTCCGCTCGATCGCACCGCTCTCAGTGAGATATGGCACCTCCATTATGTCGCCAGCCGGACTCCGGAGCTGAGCAGTGACGTCGTCGAGAATGAGGATGTGACAAGGCTTAGAGGAGCTAGCTGCAGCTACGACTGCTCTCGCCTCCCCTGTGAGACTAGAGTCGGATGAGGAGTAGTGATTGCGGATGAAGGATAGCTTGGCTGCTAGCCGATGCGCTGCAGCAGCTCGCTCACTCGCTGTAACATCGGGAAAGAGACCGGCATTGTCGCGGACTACTTGGTCGATGAGTCGCAAGTCAGCGAGAAGGATCGGGTTAGATCCGCAGTGGGTGGATATGAACTGGTCTACTACTCTCTCCGATATGCTGGTCTCGATAGTGTGACTCCGTTGCAGTATGTCTTCCCACAGCGAGCAGAGCATTGCTGCATCCCAGTTCTTGACGTGGATCTCAGGTATCATCTGGCGGAGATAGGTGTTCTCTGGCGTGTGATAGGAGTTGGTCACGTACGTGAAGCCGGTGGCTGTATCGCGGCAGCTGTATACCATATCCACGCACATGACTGTCTTTCCCGACTTCGAGCTAGCGCTAGCGATTAGCGGAGGACAGCCCTTAGCGAACACCTGCTCAGCAGTGAGTAACATAAGCGGCCCATAGCTCGGCAGAGTGACCGATCCCGACTCGTAGTCGCGCGATGGAGCGGCAGTCATCGCAGCTTAGCGTGCGGTTTGGCGAGTAAAAAGAAACAGTCACGTTAGCAACAGTCTCGCTGAGTGAGAGCATCGATATCATGCAGGTCGGTGACCTGCTCGAGCCGCCGAAGGCGGCTTCGAAGCGGACAAGTCCACTCGACTGATGATGCGCTCGCTCGCTTATGTACACGCTATACACGCTGTACACGCGCTTACTTCCGCTTGATGAAGGCGACCTCTAGCTGAAGCGCGGATTGAGAGAGATCAGCTCCCATCTCATCCTCCTCAGTGTTTAGCTCGAGAGGAAGCCAGCGCGGCCAGTCGTCTCCAACCCACGGTGCAGCGTCTCGACTGCTATTCTTCGCCTCGAATAGGTAGACTGCGTAGAGCATAACCATCGAAGGAGAGGTCTGATTGCGCAGCAGCTCACGCATGGCAGCGCGCGATCCTCTGATCAGACAAGTCACGCCTTCATTGAAGTCAATGCCATACGCCACCATCTCACCAGATCCATCCGCATTGTAGTCGAAGGAGGAGAGTCGGTAGAGAGAGCCATCAGCATTGCCAATCTCTTCGAAGACACGCACGTCATCGTCCACATCGCTATCTATGAAGTCGGTGAAGGTATCACCACCACGCCTAACTGCGCCACTCCTCTTCCTCTTCCCTCGCTTGCTTGCACTTGCGCTTGCGCTCGGCACACGATGTGGTGACTGGATGGGACGGGCGAGAAAGATGCTGGACTCGCTTATCGTTATAGCCCTCGGCATTGCCTCTACTGTCGCCATAATAGTCTATTTGCTTGTGACTTTCAGTAGCTAACAAAGATCATTTACCCCGCGGCCCAGCGGCTAAGCGGCGGCGGCTAAGCGGCGGCTAAGCGGCGGTCAGAAGGCATGCTGGCTATAGTTCAGCTGATCGATGCCTCCTTGGTATAGCTTATTCGAGGCGATGCAGGGATAGACTTGCATTACGCCGCTATGACAGCGGATAGCGCTGCGACGGAGCACGTCAATAAGCTGGTTAGAGAGTGTAGCTACCTCGAGGAAGCTGACATCTTGCATCTTGTCCGCCATGAAGACATGCATCGGCAGCTTAGACAGTGTTGCGAAGCCATTGCCGACTGCAGTGAAGATAGGAGCGCACTCGAGAGTCGCTGATGAGGTCAGCTTGAATAGCTGACCGAGCATGACCTTAATGAAGGCGCTGGCAAAGAGGACGGCATAGCGCAGTGGAAGGCTGGTGTAGGTGAAGCAGCGAGGGAAGAAGGTGGCATGCACTGCAGAGAAGAGGGCATGTAGCTGGTTAGCGTTCTGAGTTAGGATGGGGTCAATGTTCAGCTCGCCGAAGGTGGGGGCGAGAGGCGTCTTTGTGCAGTAGCGGACGAAGCCGGCATTGAATGCCTCGAGGAATGGGTTAATCAGTCTCTCAGCTACGAAGGCAGTGATAGAGCTGTCTCCTCGATTGGAATAAGCATCCACCTGCTTCGATAGAGCGAGGCAAGCGAGTCGAAAGTCCCTCGCTCCGCCATCTCTCATCGCCATCACATTGCCGCTGACTGCCGCCATTGACCCAGTCGGCAGCGCAGTTGACTCGCGATAGAGTCGAAGAAGCATCTGAAGCATAGACCAAGCGATGAGCTTGGTAGGTGGAGCGGAGAATGAAGTGGCTGAGTGGACCATAGGCGCATCCATCGCCGGCATAGCCATCGGCTGCGCCGGCTGCATCATCTGCATCGGCTGCATCGGCTGCATCATCTGCATTGGTTGCATCATTGCCTGCATTGGTTGCATCATCGGCTGCATCATCTGCATCGGCTGCGCCGGCTGCATCATCTGCATCGGCTGCATCTGCTGAGCGGGCATAGCGGGCATAGCGGGCATAGCGGGCATAGCGGGCATCGACTGGTAGCTAGGCTGCTGTAGCATAACCTGCTGCATTGGCATGGCCGGCGAAGGAGTCGTAGAAGATTGCGGTGCATACCACTCTGCCATTCGGTTTCGCTGCGTCTAAACCATGAATGCATCGCCGACCTCAGCTACATCAAAGGCGGCTTCGAAGCGGGCAAGTCCGCTCGAGCCGCCGAAGGCGGCTTCGAAGCGGGCAAGTCCGCTCGAGCAGGAGGTAGAGGCTGCTTTCTCGGGTGAAGCGGCCGTGCAGCGACATCAATACCTCGATGCTAACGCCGGCTTGCCAGTAGCTGACTCAGTCCGTCGCCTCTTCTGCTCATCGGCTGCAGCGGCGGCTGAGATCACTCCATTCGACTGCACCAACCCATCTAATCCGCTGACGGAGACTGGCATATCGTCGAAGGAGCTGTGTGACCGAGCCATGCGACGCATACTCACCTCTCTCGCCGGCTCTGCTGCTAGCTCTGCCGACTCTGCTGCCGACGGAGTAGTGGAATGGCGACTCATCATCACTTCTGGAGCCACGGAAGGGATAGTCACTGCCATTACCAATGCTTGGCTTAAGAGGCGTACAACCGTCTCCTCACCTCCGGCCATCCTCTGCCTCGATGGTCACCACCCCTGCATAGAAGCGATAGAGGAGGCATGGCCAGCCATGCATGGTCATGAGCTACCTCTCGAGAGATGCCCAGCGACCAAGACGGCAGTAGAGAGAGCGCTGCTTCGAAGCAGCGACTCCTCACCGACTGCGAAGCCGCCAGTCGGAAGAGGGTATAGCGCCATCTTCATCACTCTCGTCGACTCGCTCACCGGCCGCGTAGTGACAGACTGCTGCGACATAGCCGCCTCCTTCCATCTGGCGTATCCCAATGGACTTGTCATAGTCGATGCGACGCAAGCAGTCGGCAAGCTAGCTGCTGAGGCTAAGCGAAAGACGCTGGTAGAGGAGTGTGGAGCAGACGTCTTCATCTTCTCCGGACACAAGTTCGGCTCGCTAGATGGAGTCGGTGGCATCATACTGCATGCTGACCTTCTCTCGCGTTGGCAACCCCTCATCCCTGGCGCTCAGCAAGACGGCTTGAGAGGCGGCACTATCAACGTCCATGGTCTTCTCTCGATGGACGCAGCCCTCACTTCAGCACTCGACCATCTGTCGGATAGAGTCGAGAAGACGCGTGCTTGCATCCTATCCATCCGTCAGCTGCTTCTCTCTTCCGCTTCAGCCTCTCGCTTCACCATCCTCTCGCCAGACGAAGGTGGCTGGACCGGCACTGTCTTGCTCCTATCCTCGCCTCTATGCTCGCGTGCAATGGCGAATGAGCTGCGTAAGCGAGGGTATAGCATAGGCATTGGCACCGCTTGCAAGACGGATGACTCCAACTCAGCCGACACTACTACCAGCTCGGCTGACTCAGCTTCCACCTTCCTCCTCCGCATCTCCTTCGAGCCAGGCCAGACCATCGATCCAGCTAGCTTCGTCCGCGCTCTCATCGACTCATACCATGCGATACTTGCTTCGTTGCCAGCTGCTGCGCTGTAATGCGTTCCCTTCGACTCTTTGTGCTCGGTCTTGCCGCTGGCTAGCAAGCGAGTGGAGAGCGAGTGGAGAGCGAGTGGAGAGCGAGTGGAGAGCGAGTGGAGAGCGAGAAAAAGAAAGCATGCATCGCTGATGCGTTGCTAAGATGGTAGAAGGTGGCGGCTAAGCGGCGGCTAAGCGGCGGCTAAGCGGCGGCTAAGCGGCGGCTAAGCGGCGGCTAAGCGGTGATCACACGTGGATGATGCCACGCGAAGTAGTCGACAAGGTCGAAGGACTGAGCTCACAGCTGGCGCTATCGCAGAAGAGCGGCGCTTCAGGCGTCTCATGCCTGCGGCCAGCCTCAGCTAATAGTCGAGGGAGGTCTACATCGGCTGGCAGCTGGCTTGAGCCAGCTATATACTCCTCTCGAGTGATGGCCTCGTATGGCATCTGCCTGTAGACGCGGCAGTCGTTGGGCAGGAAGGCGCATGACTTGAGCACTGGCGCGAAGTTGGCGATGGCTTGCTCAAGTCTCGGTCCCTCCGTTACCGGATCGAAGGTGACGGTGGTGGACACCATGTTGTCGGCCCACTCACGCTGGACGGTGGCAACGAGAGTCAGCATCTCATATAGACCTACCTCTGACTGCGCTCTCACTCCTCTCTCGCTCTGCTGCTGCGACTGCTGCGACTGCTGTAGCGAGGTAGAGTAGAGTGAAGCGAGGGTGTCGACGTAGAAGGTGAAGCATATGCCATCATGGGAGTAGATTGATGGCTCATGCTCCACTCCGATGCGCTTCAGCACATCAGCGAGTGGGATGGCGTCGCTGATGATAACCCTTCGCTTGGCATAGCGACCGGCGATGGGGAAGTGGACGCCAGGTGTAGAGCCGGTGATGAGCGAGATAGTGCCGCTAGGCTTGCAAGTGGTGACTCGGATGGATGGGACCACTCCGAGGACGCGCGATAGCTTGACATCGAACTCTCTCACCCGTCGATAGCCTTCCTTGAGGATGCTTATCAGCTTCGTAGCGCCGAGCAGGTCGTAGATGATGGCTATACCAGACAGACTCACGCCAATGCGCCGATTGCGAGCAATGACTGCGTTAGTCTCCTTCGACTGGCAAGGCAAGATAGACACACACTTGCAGTAGAAGGTGGCATGCTCGACGCATCGGAGGAAGCCTTCCGTGTCAAAGCTCAGCTCTCCATCGGCTGAGTCGGCGGCTGAGGAGCGAGAGAGGAAGCGATTGAGTGGGACTTCGGAGAGGTTGCAGAACTCATGTGACTCCAGGCAGATCTCACCACATGGGTTAGACAGTATGGCAGCGTCTTCCTCCATCTCTCTCGTCCAGCAGCCCTCGGCTGTAGCCGCGCTAGCGCGGACGCGAGGAGGGCGAGAGATGCGGCCATAGCGAGAGACATTGAGCTGGAAGAGGTATCCAGGCTCGCCATTGCGGCGCGTCTGCTCAGCGAGGAGAGGTAGATAGCGTGTATACTGACTCACTTGCGTGAAGCGGACCGAGTTGTTGCTATTGAAGCCGATGGTAGCGCGCTCTGGGAAGAGGGTATAGTCCTTCAGTCGACGGAAGGCTTCATTATCTGGCTCACCGACGGCTATCTCAGACGAGCGACGGACATTGCCAGACACTACGCAGTCACCGATGGCATTGAAGACATCTACCACCAGTCTGACCGCACTGCCCCCATTCTTCGCACACTCCAGCCTCTCGACCCTTCTCTGCTTGGCTGTGTCGAGGTAGCGAGTAGTGGCAGCGGCGATTGCCGCTGGGTCGGAGTAGTCGATGGCAGCTAAGCGATGCAGTATCTCCTCTTCGCTATGCGGCAGCAACGAAAGCCCTGGATAGCGCACGTCCAGCATGCACTCTCTGCCCTCAACTATATACAAATGCCTTCCGTTCGATGCAAGGTGGGCATAGCCGAGGAAGTAGTCGAGGAAGCAGCATAAGCGCTTATGTAGCTTGATCAGAGGATCAGCACCACTCGCTATCCCGCCGAAGCCGCGGATAGGTGAGCCACGAGGTCGGATGAGATGGTAGTCAAAGGTCGGGAAGGCAGTGAACTCATCCACCATCTCCGGCTCTTCGCGCAGGTAAGCATTGAGCAGCAGCTTCACTGACCAGACCCATCCCTCTCTCGAGTCGGGTATGATATGCACGTGCTCGCTATACCAGGTCGGATTAGTGAGGTATGAGGGTATCACTCTGCTCCATGATTGCTCATCTGCAGGCGGCAGCCTCGCTTCAGCTAGCATCCGATCCACTCTCTGCTGTCTCATACGCTCCTCGATCGTGGCTGCAGACGCAGGCGCAGACGCAGGCGCAGACGAAGGAGTGATGTCTGGCTTGCCGCTGCGATACAGACACTTGCATGGGTTCCACGCTGTGTCGAAGCCCACTCCTCCGCCATTCATCAGCGTGTCCATTGCCCAGCCGGCGCTTGCCACCAGCCCGTCACGAGTGCTGACTGCAGCGCAGTTGTTGAGCGCAGTCGACCCACGCTGATAGACGAAGTCGGTCCCCATCATCCATAAGCCTCTGCCTGGAGGTGTCCAGCGCATTAGGTACATCTCCTTCGCTGCGTTGGCGAAGAAGGGTTCCCATGACTCGATAGGGAGGTTATGGACTGACATGTGCCAGCGGAAGACAGACCAGAGACCAGTCATCACTCTCTCGACCACATCCCTCCACGTCTCAGGCTCACCAGTCGCCGGCTTAGTCCGCGAGTAGGAGCGAAGGAAGACTACTTGACTGAGTAGACCATGTCCGAATGGAGCAGGAGTCGAAGGGATGGCTGAGAGGACGCTAGCCGGCAGCTGAGCCAGCTCGACCGGCGGATTCAGCGCACAGGTCTCTGCCATTGCTACGCTTTGCTCAGCTATGCCCAGCTTTCCGTGTCGAGGAACGTTCACTTTCTTCGCTTAGCCACTCACTCGCCACTCACTCGCCACTCACTCGCCACTCACTAGCCACTCACTAGCCACTCACTAGCCACTCACTAGCCACTCACTAGCCACTCACTAGCCACACAAAGACGATGTCAAGCCGCGCTTGGCCGCGCTTGGCCGCGCTTAGCCGCGCTTAGCCGCGCTTGGCCGCGCTTAGCCGCGCTTGGCCGCGCTTAGCCGCGCTTGGCCGCGCTTGGCCGCGCTTGGCCGCGCTTGGCCGCGCTTAGCGAGGAATCATCCAGCTTAACCACTTGTCTGGCGTGTCGACTGACCTGTCGCGGACAGCGAGAAGGAAGCGAGAGACGTCAGTGGTGGGCAAGCAATTGATCAAGCCGCTTACGTCGGCAATGGCCTTAATCACTGAGGCTAAGTCCACCTTGGCAGTGCAGTGATGCTGTCGAAGCAGTTGCTGAAGGTGGCTACCACATGGTATGCCGACTGATAGCGCCACTGACTGCAACTCACTCTTCGATAACAGCCACAAGTAATGCTCAGCGGCAGTCACTATCACTGGCGGAAGGTAGATCTGATAGTACATCGCTATGGCGCGACACAGGTTGGGATCGCCGATAGCGGAAGGAGTGAAGGTGTGATGGCGTGAGAGAAGCGACTGATAAGCGGTCACGTCTGCTAGCATTGGATGCGTCCTCAATGCAGTCAGTTCCTCCCTCGCTACTACCATCGTGACTACGACCGGTCCGCGTCTCGCACTAGCGAACGCTTCCTTCGTCAGGACTCGCTTATCGAAGTCACTGCCACCGCAGTCGGGACTAAGGCCGGCTGAGCCCACTCTCGACCTTGTACTCGAGCGAGGTAGTGTAATGGTGAAGAGTATCACGTCATCGGCTGTGCAATGCTCATCACTCGCCATATCGCCTCCCTCGATTTGCCGATTTGCCGATCGAAAAAGAATCATTTGTTGCGCTGCTGCCGCTTGCCTGCGCTCGCATCGCAACAATGACTCACTTTGTGGCAGCTGTAGCAGCTGGTGCGGCTGTAGCTGCTGGTGCGGCTGTAGCTGCATCAGCGACTGTATCAGGCTCTGCTTCAGTCTCCGCTTCAGCTTCATCGAGGTCATCGGCCACTCCGAGGTCGGCAGTGTCGGTCACTACCGACCCTGCTTCCGACTCGGTTCCGCTAGCAGAGCTGGCCTTGTGCTTGCGCTGCGCAAGCACACTCTCGTATGCGTTGCAGATAGCGAGAGAAGAGCGTGAGGCAAGTGACCGCAGCTCAGAGGGAGTAGAGCCGAAGATGACGTCGAAGAAGACGTCGATAGCCGAGGTAGCGATGGGCTTAGAGAGAGTGGCGGTGTCTGCGCTGATCATAAGCGTGATGGCTGCGTTGGTAAGCGAGAGGAGTGTCTCATTGAAGAGGTCCTCAATGAAGCGCTTGACCTCCGGCGCTACCCTCCCGATGATAGCGCCACTGAATGGCACCTTCTCGAGTAGTTTGGCCACCAGATTGGTCTGGGTCAGGTAAGGAGTCGGGTCGAAGCCTGTGTCGCAGGGGCGAAGGTGTGCATTGGTAATGTGGCTATTGGCTCTGTCCTTGGCAATAGCGCTCTGGAGTTCGGATCCTCCCTTCCGCTTCGCCTTCGCCACTACACCTGCTGCAGTGCTGGCTGCAGCGACGGGTGTGCGCCGCTGAAGAGGAGTCTCACCCTCATCGAGCCGCAGTCGATAGAGATCAATCCCCCGTTGCCTGGCTGTCTCTGCCCTTGTCGCGGTCATGCGGTCGACCAGATACTTGACATCGGACGAGAGAGCGCTCTCTACATCGGGGAAGACCAGTGGTAGAGGCAGATACCGGCGCTTGAATGCTGGCTTCTTACTCGTCTCAGCCGCTGTAGAGGCGGCAGATGCGGCAGCAGTGGCGGCAGATGCGGCAGCAGTGGCGGCTGTAGCAACGCTACGGATGGGCTCATCGACGAAGGTGCGATGCTGAGTCCAGTTGGAATAGAAGCATGAGACGTGCTGAAGCATCGGATCAGTCGATGTCTGCAGCAGCTCAGCCACATGCGAGATGAGCAATGTCTGCGCTCCTACCTTCCCGATCGGTCGCTTGGTCCGCATGAGCGCCACTAGCTTCTCTACCACGTAGTACGCCACCGACTCGGCGGCAGCGAGGAGCATGAAGGAGCCAGGACGGCAGTTGGCATTGATGAAGCTGTACTCCACCACTCCACTGGCGCCTCCTCCGACTGCTCCAGCGTAGCGAGGACTCAATTGAGATGGGACGTGGTAGCAGCGCGATCCAATGAAGTTAAGGCCGGGCTGCAGAATCACTGGCTGCTTCGGCAGCGTCCTCTTCGCCTTCGTGCTGGGCTTGGGATTAGCAAGCGACTCGGACAGCTTGTCGAAGGCGTCATGAGTGAGCGTCTTCTCCGAGAAGCGAGTGCGGAAGAGACGTGGGTGACCATACTTGTGACCAGTCACCCACCACGCTACCAGCGCTTCTCGACGCATAGTCACAGCTAGCTTATTGCCCACCGATCGCATTGTCTTCTTCGCCGGTGTAGCGGCTGGTGTAGCGGCTGGTGTAGCGGCTGGTGTAGCGGCTGGTGTAGCGGCTGGTGTAGCGGCTGGTGTAGCGGCTGGTGTAGCGGCTGGCGCTGGTGCGGTGACTGGTGCGGTGGTTGCCATCGTAGAGTCTGGGTTTAGCATCACAGCGAAATCTGTGTGGCAGCTGCTTTCCTCCGATCTGGTCCATCCGCCTCTAGATCGCGCCGGCTCAGCCAAGGCGGCTGCGGAGGAGGCGAGAGATGCATTAGCTGTGTCACAAATGTCTCAGGCCGAGCTGGTGAGTGAGATAGCGAGGCATATGGTCAGGTTCGAGCGTCTTCCCTCCGCCACTGCAGCCACTGCAGCCACTGCAGCCGGTAATGAGCTATTCGCGCATCAGAGCTATGCTGTAGATGCGCTAGCGCGCAATCCACGTCGATCAATGCTCATCTGTTACGCGATGGGCACTGGCAAGACGCGCATTGCCAGCGAGTATGCGGTCCATCACTTCGATGGGAAGGTGGTGTATATGGGTCCGAAGTCTCTCCACCCTGTCTTCCGCCATCACATTCGCATGTCAGGCGGCGACATAGACCAGCTACTCGACTCTTCCGCCACCACTTCCGCCACCACTTCCGCCACCACTGCTGCCGCTATTGCGCTGACGGAGAAGCAGCCGAAGCAGTCGAGGCAGCCGAAGCAGTCGAAGCAGTCGAAAGAGGGACAAGTGAGGAGGTATGGTGTGGTAACGAGTGAAGCAGCCAATGTCTTCGACCAGATGGTGCGCGAATTAGAGCCGGTGCTTGGTCCCATTGCCGACGTCTCAGCGGCCGCAACAGCGGAGACTAACGTCGCTAGCGAGGAGCTGGGAGAGCCGATGGGTGCAGAGCCGCTGGCTGTGATAATCATGGACGAGTGTCACATCTTCTCAGCGCGGGTAGCGAAGATGCTATCGATGCTTCATTACTCAGAGGATGAGGCGAAGAAGGCTGAGATGGGTGAGAAGCAGGCGTATAGACTCTACCGCTTCCTATGCCGCGAGCCACGAGTGCGTGTGATAGCTATGACCGGCACTCCCATCAAGACTCATCCCTTCAACTTCGTTCCCATCGCTAATATAGTCAGGCGTGAGTTCACTGGCGCTGATGGCCGCCGCGCTCTCGCCTTTCCCGAGGTCTATGGTCGCTTCTATGAGTCCTTCGTCCGAGACGTACTCGCTTCACTGACCGCTACTGCCACTACTGCCGCTGCTGCCACCACCACTGCCGCCGCTGAAGCCGAGCCTGAGGTCGAGCCGCCGAAGGCGGCTTCGAAGCGGACAAGTCCACTCGAGCAATCGATGGAGCTGCGTATCGAAGAGGCTTCGCAGGCAGATGTAGAGTCGCAGGCGATGGTACAGCGTGGACTGCGCAAACTGGAGACTTTCTCGACTCGGCTCCGCGGGCTAGTGCTGTGGTATGAAGCGCCGAAGGGACTGTCGACCGTCCCATTCCCAGTCGTAGAGTCGGAAGAGTATGTGATGGTGCCGATGAAGACGCAGCAGTGGAAGATGTATCGGAAGATGGAGGAGGAAGAGCATCAGATAGAGTCCGCATTCAGACACGGCTCAGCTAGAGGAGAGGTGGGTGCTGAGTCAATGCCCCGACTGGATGATCCATCGGTCTACCGGTCACTGACTCGACAAGCCAGCAACTTCGCCTTCCCAGAGGAGCTGTACCTCGGTCGGCATCGCTCAGCAGAGGAGATGCTGGCTCGCATGCCGGACTCAAGCTTCGCGCTTGACTCCATTGGCGAGTACAGCTGCAAGATCGAGCAGATTCTTCGTTCCATCACCAGCAAGGCTGACCGTATCCATGGCATCTTCTCGACCTTCGTCCGCGGCGCTGGACTAGCTGCAATAGAGCGCTGTCTTCGAGTCATGGGATGGCTCTCGCTCAATGACATACTTCGAGAGAAGCCTCTGACCTTCGAGGAGGTGGCCAGTCTCGCTGCTGCGAAGCTGAAGGCCGGCGAGGGTGGCAGCAAAGTGGCACATAGCGCTGCGAAGCGATGCTTATACATGAGTCTGACTGGCGAGACCACTCCAGAGATGAAGGAGCGGCTCATAGCTGTCTTCAATGACGCTGCCAATGCGTCCACTAACCTCATTCGAGTGGTGCTCTACTCCGGCGCAGCCGCGCACGGCTTGACCTTCAATAGCGGTAGAGTGATCCACTTCCTCGAGCCGCAGTGGGATGATGTCGAAGAAGAGCAGGCTCGTGACCGCTTCATCCGCATCAATGCCGCGCAGCATCTTCCGCCTGACCAGCGGCGCATTCAAGTCTACTATTACCTAGCTGTCCATCCTTCGCACCATATCGCCTCCGACTCTGGCGCTGCTGGCGCTGCTGGCGCTGCTGGCGCTGCTGGCGCTGCTGGCGCTGCTGGCGCTGAAGACAGTGCGAAGACGGCGGAAGAGAGCACTGATCAGCATCTGCTGGCCATAGCCAAGCGCAAGGCGGCGCTTAACGGTCGCTTCATCACATGGCTGAAGTGCAGCGCAGTCGACTGTGAAGCGATGTACTGGGCTGAGAATGAGCTGCATTCGGACATGCTTGCCAAGGGTCAGATTCCTCCTCTCCGCGTCTTCTTCCGCTGCGTAGCTTGCACTGCCCGCTATAATCGCAGCTACTACCTGCAAGAGCTGAGCGATAGTCACTGCACCCACACTCTTCCGACTGTACCTCCCGCTAGCAAGCGCGCAGCCGGCGCTGTAGCGGATGCTATCAAGCGGAAGGAGGGGATTGTGCTGCCATCAGAGCCAGGTCACAACGAGACAGCGATCCTTCTCGACCCTAGCACTGGCCTTGGCTGGACTCTGGGTCGCAGCATCAGCGAAGGAGAGACACTGATACTTGACGCTGTCAAGCTTCGCTCATGCTGGTCTAAGCTGCTGCTTGCCACGCCTAGCCGACGCTAGCCGACGCTAGCCGACGCTAGCCGACGCTAGCCGACGCTAGCCGACGCTAGCCGACGCTAGCCGACGCTAGCCGACGCTAGCCGTCACTTAGGCACAAAGAGTGTCTTTGTGCCGATGCATAGCGAGGCTAAGCAGCGGCTAAGCAGCGGCTAAGCAGCGGCTGATGTCAGTGAAGAGAGACGCTGTATGTGCCGTTGTGAGACGCAATAGACTTGGCAAGCTGGAGGGAACGGCCATTAGGCCAGTCAATGCCTAGCTGGCAGCCATCATCAGCCGGATCAGCCACTACATTGCCGATGACGACTGCCGAAGTGGGCCCTCTCTTCGATACAGAGCAGCACAGCAATGGGTCACCCGCTCTAGGACCGGTCACTGCTATCTGGAATGCTCCCCAGCTCTGCTCGACTATCGTCACTGCGGCAGTGCCAGTCAATGTCACATTCACAACCTCTCCATTGCTCTCCGCATAGTCGGCGCTGCCACCATTCAGTTGGTTGACCATTTGTCTCGCCGCTAATGCTTAATGCTTGCCGCTCCATGCCCTCTCCTCGCTTGCTCTCCACTTGCTCTCCGCTTGCTCTCCGCTTGCTCTCCGCTTGCTCTCCGCTTGCGAAAAAGACTGTCTAGCGCACTCTTGTGCTCACTAGCGCGCTAGAGCGCGCTCTTGTGCTCACTAGCGCGCTAGAGCGCGCTCTTGTGCTCACTAGCGCGCTAGAGCGCGCTCTTGTGCTCACTAGCGCGCTAGCGCGCTCTTGTGCTCACTTGCGCGCTGGCTTGCTCGCCGGCTTGGCAGTCTGTTGTCGCTGTGCAGCAGCGCCTTCAGCCGCCTTCGATGGCTTAGAAGCGATTGGGGCCGCTCTAGCGACTAAGACGGGAGGACGCCGTCTCTTAGTCTGCTGTCGAGCAGCGAGGAGAGTCAATGTCGCGTCGTGTGCCGCTCTAATGGAGGCTTTGAAATCGAGAGATGCATCACGAAGAGGTGAAGCCTGGTGAAGCATGATGCCTTGCGTCAGTGCGAGGGTGAAGCGAAGAATTGCATCCACTGGCATGTCTAACACCTCATCAGCAAGTCTCTCGCTCACTTGCCGCCACGACTGCAGCTGTGGCAGCTGCGACTGCTGCGACTGCTGCGACTGCTGCGACTGCTGCGACTGCTGCGACTCTGCCTCTTCGACTGCTGCCATAGCCTTTGCAATCTGCCACAAAGACTCACTTTTGCCGCGCTAAGCGCTGGCTAAGCGCTGGCTAAGCGCTGGCTAAGCGCCGGCATTGGCATGCATCAGCGAGATAGAGCCATCAACTCATCGCTTACTCCAGTCACATACGCCAACACAGACTCACGCTGATCAGCGCTGAAGCCCGCACGCCGGAGCATGAAATCGAACCGGTTGTTCTCTGTCTCCCCGATGCGACTGTTCAGCTGGCTGATGATGGTATGGAGGTAAGCGATAGGATCACGACCGAGTTGTGTGCCTACGGTCAACCCTATCTCTGCCGACGCACCAGCACGCTCTCCGCTGATCAGCCACCAGTATGTACGCTCTCTGATCGAGAAGGATGGGGCATAGCCTACCCTCAGCTGCATAGACAACGTCTCGCCTGGCTCGACACACAGTAGCAGATTACGCCGATTGAATGGGATGGCTGACGGCCGCTTAGCGGCGGCAGTGGCTGGCTTGCCCGCTTCGAAGGTGGCAGGAAGTCGATCAATAGGCGTGATGCTGTCGGAGAAGATGGCGCGAGCATACGGAGGCTCAACCATAGGCACGTCTATGGAGAAGCGAGTGCCGGTTTCTAGCCGCTGATCGATGGGCAATAGCTGAATCGCATCGTAGATAGATAGGCATGAGCCGTGTACTAGCGAGGCTCCTCCGTGTGTACGCGCCGTATAGCGGATCTTGCTCTCGATCGGGAGAAGGCATTTGACGTCTCGCTGGTCGTCTATGCCCATGATGAGCCATGCTCGAAAGAAGTCAGCATACGGATGCGGGGCAAGGATGATGTCAATCTCCAGTCTGCGGTCAGCCGGATCGATGAAGCGCCTTGCCTCCGCACTCAGCTTCTCTCCATCGCTAGTCACGTCTCTTACCTCGCTTACTCTCGCTTTTGCCTTGCTTCGCTTGCCATCACTCGCCATTGCTCGCTATTGCTCGCTATTGCTCGCTATCGGCGGCTTTTGATCGCTGTGTAAATCACTTGCCCACTATAGCATCTATCGACTATGGCTATGCATCGAACTAGCGACTATGCCGACGACTATGCCGATGACGCGGTCAGTAGCGAGATAGTGACGGTGACATTCGGCGCTAGATCGAATGCAAGGCTGGAGTCAGCGATGGCTAGACTCTGGAATGGCCTCCATCCGATCGATCGAGCGGCGATAAGCTTCATCCGTGATGGGAATATGGACGTCGGAGTCATGGTTAACGCAGCGGGAGGAGGGCATTACGAGGAGGAAGAGGCTATGCGGTATATGCAGAGCTACCTCGAGATAGCAGATGCCATTGCTTCTCCGACTGGCTACAGCGGCAGTGGCGGCTGCAGTGGCGGCAGTGGCGGCTGCAGTGGCGGCGGCAGTGGCGGCTGCAGTGGCGGCTACGACGGAGAAGAGAGGCTGTCCAGCCACATTACTCCATGCTATTCCCAGCCCAGCCAGTCTATACCTATGCTTGGCATCACTAGGCGCTATCTACCCGAGGAGAAGCGAGGCGGAGATGGACGAGAGATAGATGCGCGCATCTCTACCACTCAAGCCTTCAGCTCTATGATGGATGGAGGCCGCGTCCGACTGCCATCTCATCGCTAACTCAGCCACCGAAGGTGGTTGGAGACGCTGCTCTTTTTCGAGTCGAGCAAACGTCAAGCGCCTGTTAGATAGCCAGTGCATATGGCTATGGTAAGTCAAGAGATTGCGTCGGCGGTAGATCGAATGCTACGATCGCTTATAGAGGTAGGGCCGAGTCAATACCGAGTCGATATCGAGGAAGTGCATGGTCTCTATCGCTCCGGCTTCCGCAATGACATACTCAAGATCCTCATCCCTATCATCTGCCGACTCAGAGATCGAGTCAGGCGTGGCGATGCCGCGTACTTCGCCAGCGATCAATTCATCATTGGAGTCTCTGGTGCGGTGCGACACTTGTGCAAGACCATGGCTATGCCGGCGGACAACATCGCTAATGCCATTAAGCCCATCCTTAATGCCGTCCATCACATCGCTAGCGACTGTATCGGAGGAGATGCCGAAGTCTTCATCCATCTCCTCGATCAGCTGTCGGCAGTGCTAGATCTAGTGGAGACCGCTTAGCCGCGCTTAGCCGCGCTTAGCCGCGCTTAGCCGCGCTTAGCCGCGCTTAGCCGCGCTTAGCCGCGCTTAGCCGCACTTAGCCTTTTTGCATCGGTAAACGATAGTATGGCTAGTCGCGTGCGTGTGATGCAGCGGGTGGTGAAGCCGAGATCAAGCGGCAGAGCAGCAGCGGCGGCAAGCGTAGCTAGTGAGACCAACGAAGAGGATGGGATCAGTCGCATGGTTGGCAATGGGACAGGACGCGACTTCGTAGCGGCGACCAAGCGCGTCTACCAATCCTCCTTCGACATCAACGCCTTCCTCAATGATAGCATCTACGGCAATCTCCTCGCTATCAACCCACGCTACCTGAAGCTTAAGCGGCAGAAGGTGTCCGATGCCTTCGCTCGTGTAGTGTCGGCGGTGACGTGGTTGCTGAGGGACGGCGTAGACGAGCGGAATAAGTCTATGGCCTCGTATCAGCAGACGAAGGAGAAGGCAGCCGTCCTCGCCGACTGGCGTGAGCTGGTAATGAATAACTCGCCGCACTGCTGGCCAGCTAGCCCTCTCCTCGCTTATGTAATGGAGCTGCGAGAGATGATTGCCGCCATCGACAATGCGTCTGGTGGAGCGATAAGCCTCAAGTTACCCGACCGCTTCCTCAGCCTCGGCTCCAACCTAGAGGCGAGAGAGTGGCTGCCTTCAGATGGACCGCACTATCGCTTCCTCGACCCAGACCTAGCGACGGCTTATCCGCGCCTCCGTGACCTCTTTGAGTGCAGCGCTACGATTGTAGCCGAGTTCTGCACTCCTGCTTATGGCTGGGAGATAGCTATCGCCACTAACACACGTCAACTGCTCTCTCGATCTGGCTTCGCTCCGCAAGGGCTAGGCGAGACGATCAAGACGTGGGCGAAGAAGGAGATATGCAAGCAATACCTCGCTAAGCTGCGGGTAACGGAGCATAAGCTGGACTTCGCTCGCATTGTCCCTTCGCTTGCCTCCGTCGGCACCGTTGACACAGCTGAGTCCATCATGCGAGAGATGTTGGCTAAGCGAGAGGTAGTTACGCGCGTATTCGGCAACGAGGCAGTGCAAGACATGTCCAAGCTGCTGGGTGAGATAAGCAGCAGACACACTGATACCAGCGCCGGCGCTGATGCTGGCTCATCCTCCGATTCAGCTGCTTCAGCGGCTGCTTCAGCGGCTGCTTCAGCGGCTAGCGAGGCAAGTGCTGCTGCTTGCGAGGTGTTGCCTACTCTTGCCGATCTCCATCTGGGTCAGCCAGTCGCTGATCCCCACTCGGACCAGCCAGTCGCTGCAGAGCATGCAAGCGAGTGAGTGAGCATTGCGTGTCAGGCGCATGCCAGGTCTCGATTTTTGTGTCAATAAACGATGTATAAGCTTATCATTGGAATCGCCATTGTAGCAGCCATCGCTATCGTTATCATAGTGGTGGTAGCGAAGAGGTCTAGTGATGCGATAGACACCGTTGACGACATTAGCGGCTACTGTCCATGCTCGCTAGCTGCCGGCAGCGTCGTCGAAGCGTCATCATATCAGCCGCAGCCAGCGATGCAGCGGCAGATGATCAGTCGCATGTCTCCCGGTGGCAAGAGTCGCACTCTCACTCGTCTCGATTACTACGACAGCGGCTATGATACTGGCTCATCTCGCAACTGGAGCGGACTCCAGTCCAATGCCATCCCGATGCGCGAGCGAGAAGTAGGACCTTATCCCAACACTTCTACCTACGTGCGGCCAGACATAGACAAGCCAGTCGTATTAGAGACTGGCTATTGAGCCGCCTCGCCTTCTTTGTGCGGCAACAGCTGGCAACAGCGCGATAGAGCGCGGGACAGGCGAAGGAATTGCAGCTATAAAAGCGCAGTCTAATGGATCATCCTGACTTACTTCGCTCACCGCCTCCCAACTGGGGCGGCATTGGCGGCATTGGCGGCATTGGCGGCATTGGCGGCGGCAGAAGACGGGCTACACTTGCCTCGCGAGTGAGAGATGAGGTCTTATCAGCGGAGAGGGCCAGCGGCTATGATAGGGCAAGCGATTGTGACTGGAATACTGGAGGCGATGAAGCGAGAGGAGAGGCATGGTTGGTGGACAAGCTGATCAGTGGCACATCCTTCGACCCGCTGGACAGAGGCAGATGCGTGACTGGAGCATTCGAAGCGAGTGGCTCAGGAGGCTCTGGCCATGAGCATTGCCAATGGACAGACGAGTATGGCCCTGACTCGATGAGGCCAAGTTGCTATCGCGGAGTGGCAGAGTCACCAGCTGACCAAGAGTATAGGCAGCAGTATGCGGAGCGGGCAGTAGCCGACTACACCTCTCCATCGCCATACTTCTCTCCTTCTCGCTATGCTAGCATCGGCAGCGGTAGCAGCGGCAGCAGTGGCAGTGATGGCGGAAGGGGTGATGTGGAGTATGGGTATGAGCATGCTCCACCCAAGTGGAGAGTGATAAGGCCGCGGCAAGATGAGGCAGCCAACCGCTTAGCAGCCACTCTGGCAGGCGAGGCAGCGGTAGAGACCGATGCTCGCAGCGTCAGGCATGTGGCATATGATCGCTTCAACCTCGCACGTGATGCAGCTGCAGTGATGGTGGAGCAAGATGCGCGCGTACGAGCCAACCCTCTCTCTCGTCTCACACCATCTACGGCAGGCATGCCCTTCTTCGAGACGCCACTGCGAGTCGAAGGATCGGCTGATCTACTGCGCGGACACGGCTGCCGTCTAGTGCGGGCTGAGGTCACAGCTTACCCTCAGCTAGCGGCCAGTCTGCTCTCTCGACCCTCCTCAGTTCTCCGATCCCTCTACTCGACCAGTCCACAGCAGGGCTTGCGCATGCGGGAGACGCTGGAGAGCATCGCTGATGCGAATAGCGGCGAGGAGATAAGTGAGATGGAGAAGGATGTGATGCATGAGATCATCAGGCGTCACCTCGATGCGGCTGAGGACTGGCTTCGCGATGGCGCTAGCGGAGCGGTAGATGTGGAGAGGGTGCTTGATCCGCGCATGATCGAGTTTGTAGCGCCTGGTGACCCTCACTACGTGGAGCTAGGAGTGGTGAGAGCGAGCTATGACCGCGTGCTAGCCACCGTAAGCGGGGAGCCAGACGAGATGAAGGAGGCAGTAGAGTCAGTCATCTTCCCTCTCGTTATCCACATGCGCAACAGGGCCATCCCTATCACAGTCGAGAATGTGATAGCCGAGGCTGGCGCGCTAATGCAGGTGCGAGAGGTGCTTGACCGACTTGACACTGGCATTGGCCGGCAAGTGAGGGGCGGAGGAGTGCAAGCGTATATGGATGCTGCCACTGACGAGGAGTTAGCCATCCTCGACCAGACCTCGACAGAGGTGATAGCGCTGCTCATGCCTGGCAACTGCCAGACAACCAAGCTCTCGCCGATATATAGCGAGGAAGACGTCGAGATAATGGCCGCTCATGCGGCTGAGACGCTGTTCGGACCCCGCGCTCCAGCTGGCTTCCATCCGCGTCCTGGCGCGTCTTCTGGCGGCTATGGCTATGCGGAGACTCGCTATGCCAAGCCGTTGCGCCAACGAGTGGATGCTCCGGCTGTATGCGATCATGATGATGTCGATAGGCTAGTCTATGACCCTCTCGCCTCTACTCTCGCCACTTCGCACTCTCGCACCAGCGGTGGCAACCCTCGACTCCGGCGCTGGTAATGCCGCTGCTTCGCAGCCGCACTGATATCGGCGAGGCAGAGATAGACTGGCCATAAAGAGCAGACCCAATACCTAGCCGTCTCTCTACCCATCGCAAGACCACTACCACTCCGCTGACTAGCCACAGATGAGGTGGCAGCAGCGGACTCTTTTGTGAGTGGCGAAAGAAGTCATTAGCAGTGTTATATCTCTACCTAATGGCTGCTTCTGCCGCCGCTGCTTCCGCTGCCGCCGCTGCTGGTATCGGCGTAGGAGCATCGGAGAGAGCGTACTTGAGTCAGTACGTCGCTGAGGCTGAGCTCAATCGCAGCTTAGCCGCTGCTTCGCCTGAGGCGATGGAGGAGAAGGCGAGGCAGATGCGCCGCGAGGGCGCGTCTCGAGCGAGTAAGACGCCGAGCTTGATCGGCAGAGTCTTGGTGATGGACTTCCCGATCAAGGGCTTAGATAGGTTCATAGCGCGCGCTTGTCTCCGCTTGCATCGCGCTAACTACGGCCACTTCGGCTTGGCAGTCGCTAATGAGGGCGCTGCTATCGTCGCTGCTCTGCTGGCTGCCGGCTATACTCCTCTCGAGATCATCTCTCTCCGCGTGTCAGGTCAGCTTGACGTGACTACATTGATCGAAGGAGGTCAGAAGCTGCCCGATGCGCTGCATGTCAATCACAAGGGCGCCGCTCACAAGGGTCATAGGCTGCGCGATCGCATCGATGAGTTGATCCGGGCCAAGATCGGAGGAGACAGCAGCAAGCCTGTGACGCTGGCTGAATTGAGGTCAGCCGGCACACGCTTGCCACTGCATATCACTGTCCTCGACCTAGACCTCGCTGCAGTGGTCACTCTCTCTCACGCCACTCACCCGACTATGGCTGTTGCCGACGCAGTGCTCGCCTCTTGCGCTGTCCAGCCTTACATCGGCAGAGTCCAAGTCAAGCTCAATCCTCCGACTGAATCTAGCTCAGCCGCCGGCTCTGCCGCCGGCACAAAGACGGCTGCCCTCACCGCTAGCACCGCTAGCGCCGCTAGCGCCGCCACTGCTGCGGCAGTTAAGTCGGGTAAGAGCAAGCCGGTGACTTATCAGTTCGTCTCCTGCTCGCAGACGCAGTCGCTGCCTATCCTCACTGCGCAGTCGCTTCACTCTGCCTCGTCTATCGTCGGTAACTTCATCAATCTTCTCGTCGGCTTCGGCTATAATGCTGCTACTCCGTCTATTGCTGACGCTGCTGCCGACCAGGCGATGCAACGGGCTGCTGCCGCCTACTCTACTGAGATGAATCGCTGCATAGCGCTGCTGTGAGTCAGCTACTGCTCGCTACTGCCTGCTTCTTTTTCGCTTGATCACGGTGTACTGCCGCTTGGCATCCGCTCTTGCCTGGCAAGCAGCAGCGGAGTAGCCGCTGGAGAGCGAAGGAGAGATGGGAGTGAGGTGAGACTGCGGCTCAGCCGGCATAGTCGAAGGAATTGACGCAATGGCGCTAGCATCGGCTGCGACTGCTGCTGCGGCTGCGGCTGCGGCTGCGGCTGCGTCTGCGGCTGCGTCTGCGGCTGCGGCTGCGTCTGCGGCTGCGGCTGCTGCTTGTCTGCGCTATCGGTGATGCGGGGAGCCGCCTCAGCTAGTCTCCGGCGTAGTGTTTCGTCTCTACATGCGCAGCGAAGGCATATCCAACTGCGGGTCATCATCTCCATTGACATTGTCGGTGGTCTCTCGCATAGGGCTATGCCGTAGTTGGCGCAGTACATCATGTCCTTCATCGCACTTTGCCTCGCTTCGTCCATTTCACTCGTCGCTAATGCGCAGCTACTCCCTCGCTAATGCGCAGCTACTCCCTCGCTAATGCGCAGCTACTCCCTCGCTAATGCGCAGCTACTCCCTCGCTAATGCGCAGCTACTCCCTCGCTAATGCGCAGCTACTCCCTCGCTAATGCGTTCTTACGAATCCTCGACAGTAGCGCACACGCGCTATATCACGTGCGCGTAGTCAGCGGTGGCCAGCGTCAAAAAAAAGACTGGCTGAGGCGCGGCTGAGCAGTGGCTGAGGCGCGGCTGAGCAGTGGCTGAGGCGCGGCTAATCAGCGACGAAGAAGCGAGTGGGGGTGCCGAGAATGGAGTTGACCCATGACTCGAGCAGCTTGCGGACCATTGGACCCTTCTCCGGCAGTAGAGCGGCAGCAAGGACGAAGGACTGGCCGAAGGGGTGGTAAGCGAGGAAGAAGCCGAGCAAGTCGAGTGGGAAGCGCGTGTCTCTGATGGTAGTGGGAGGCGAGTGAGAGTTGCGGAAGGCGTGGACAGTCATGCGTGCCTCCCACTCCTTCGACATCATCGTTGGCTCAAATGTCTGGATTGGCTCTACTTGCGGCAGATACTGCGTGACTAGACTCATCCTTTCGCCGACTGCTCTACCGCCACTGCCGCCACTGCCGCCACTGCCAGCGGCTAGGCTGACACTAGTGCGATTGCGATGCATCTCTGAGTCGGGGTCAGCGAGGAAGGCGCGATCCTCGGACTCCTCTCGGATAGCCCTGCTAATCACGTATGTGGCAGTGCGGTCTATGATGATGATAAGCCGGATCGGACTGATGTCTACCTTCTGCTCCCTCGCTAACGCAGCGCATAGCGACAGCTGACTGGCGAGAGATTGAGCATGAGCCGCTGTAATGAGGTGATAGAAGACGGAGCAGCCACGCAGTAGAGCGGTCGCTATTGAGTCTACACCTATCACATACCTTCCCTTCGCCTCTGTGGCGCAGAAGGCGACTGGCAACTGACTGCTGCCGCTGGCTGTAGCCGCCGCTGTAGCCGCCGCTGTAGCCGCCGCTGTAGCAGGCCGGTGCGAGTCGGAGAGAGCAGTGGCAAAGGCAATGAGCGATTCGAAGTCAGTCTGGTATGTGCCACAATGTATGACCAGGCATGGCGCTTCCTCGAGGTGGCGGCGCAGCTCATCGCGCAGCTTAGGGATGTTAGCGACCGTCGACGCATTGCTGAGAGTGTGCGTGGTACCAAGCCATTCTCTTTGCGGCATGTAAGTGCACAGTATGCTCTGGCTTCTTCTGTCATGCGCCTGTCCATCGACCGTAGTGACGGGTGAGGATCGGCTGAGGTCATGCGACTGTCCATCATCGCCCTCTGGCACTCCTCTCACTCTGCTTCCTTCGCTAGCTGCGGCAGCTGCGCTGCTGCCACTAGCTGCGGCAGCTGCGCTGCTGCTAGTGGCGGCTTCGTCGCCGGCGGCAGCGCTGAGGGAAGAGTCATCGTCTCCGAAGTCGAGCCATCGATCCTCCATTGTAGCGGTTGTGCTTCGCTTGCTATGCGCTAGTGGGTGCGTGAGCTGGCTGGCTAATTGTTTGCCGTCGCGGTAAAAGCCAATGACCGCCTTCTTTCCCAACCGCGGTGATGAGCCGGGCAATGCGAGGCAAAGAGCCTATGGTGGCGAGGCGGGAGACAGGTCGATAGACGGGTCACTGACTGTGACAGGGCTAGCTAACTTCGCTAGCGACGCCTTCTTCCACGGGAGGGTCACGCTTGACTCCGGCTCGATAATCGATGTGAGCGATACGACCATCTATACCTTCGCTGATCCGCTGCTGCGACTCAATACCCTCTTCGATCCATCGGCTGGACCTGGCCAGTATGTGGCTGATGCCGGCTTAGCCATCCATCGAGGAGGTGGTGTCTACCCTGAGGCGCGCTTGGCCTTCAGCGAGAGCGCTGACCGCTCTACTAACGAGTGGAGAGTCGGAGTAGTTGGGTCGATGTGGCGTGTAGCCACTCTTGCCGATGGCATCAGCGACCGTCATGCGCTACTGTGGGACGCTAATGCCGGGACAGTGACTGGCCATCCCAATCTCACGCTAGGCACTGCCTCCATTACTTCCTCCATCCCCTTCCTCTTCGACCTTCCGATCGGTAGTGACGCTTCTACGCTTCGATGCCAGTCTGCATCGGCTACTGCCGAGGTGGAGACTGCGCTGGCGGTCGAGAGATACGCTGAGGGAGCAGCTGCTGCCTCTCTCCGACTCGGCTTCCGCTCTACTACTAGCGGAGGAGTGGCATATGAAGGCGTGCCGACTGTAAGTGGCGAGAGAGTGGTGGTGATACGAGCTAGCGCTCCTGACAGTCAGCGTACCCAGCTACTGCTCGATGGATCGCTGGCGATGGGCCGCGATGCAGCGGATATAGCGCTTCTCCGCACTGATCTAGCGCGCCTGAGAGTCGAAGGAGTGAGCACTGTCGGGCTGAAGGCTGGCGTGGGAGCAACTGATGACCAGCTAGTGGTCTCTCCGACTGCGGTGACGCTTGGCGAAGGAGTGGACTTGGACGTTGGAGATGGCGCTGTAGTGGGGAGAGACGTGGCAGTGGAGGCCTTAGCTGCTGAGTCCATGACTTACGTCCTTCCGATCGATCTCAGCCCGCTGCCGCCTGCCGCTAGTGCTGGGCTGACGCGCGATGGACTGACCTTCAGCTACGCCTCAGCGGCGGCTACTGCGCAGCTGAAGTACGAAGTGACCATCTCATTCACCGTCTCGGCTGGCGATGCCAGCATCGGCCTGCCACTGACTGCTTATGCTCCGATCAATATCGGAGGAGACATGGCTAACGTCCGCAATGTCTACGGTGTAGCTCGGCTGATGAGCAGCAGTGGCATCGATAGTGTGGTGGAGCGCGTCTATGGCTTGCCTGCCAATGACCTTGCCATCCAAGCTCCCTTCGACCTCAGTGCAGAGCTCACTGCTGCCGCGATGGCCGGCTATCACCTCCTCTCGATCAATATGATCAGGCAAGTCGGCACTTGGCAGCTGCTTATCACCGTCGAGACACGTCATCCCCTCGTTCATGCGCCGTAATAGCCGCCGCTTGTCGCCGTTTGCCGCCGCTTGCCGCCGCTTGCCGCCGCTTGCCGCCGCTTGCCGCCGCTTGCCGCCGCTTGCCGCCGCTTGCCGCCGCTTGCCGCCGCTTGCCGCCGCTTGCGGCGGTTAGCCATCGAAAAAGAATGTCTCGATCGATGAAGTGAGGCTAAGCGAGGCTAAGCGAGGCTAAGCGAGGCTAAGCGAGGCTAAGCGAGGCTAAGCGAGGCTAAGCGAGGCTAAGCGAGGCTAAGCGAGGCTAAGCGAGGCTAAGCGCTCAGTCATTGGCTGCGTGTTGGTGAGATGGGTCAATGATGAAGCCAGAGCCGTTCTCTTCCACCGGAAGGAGTGACATGAGCAGACTCTCGACCAGTACCTGCACTCGCTCTCCATCACGCGGAGGCTCGAGTAGATCGCTTCGAGTCACGGCTCTGCTGTCATTGCTGCCGGCAGAGCCGGCATCACCACCGACAGTGATGCCGGTGACAGGTCGAAGAAGCTGGCATAGCTCGTCCAGTGGCCTCCTTCGCTGTCTAGCCTCAGCATTAGCTGACCTACCGCTCTTTGTGCTGCGCTTCGGCTGGCTAGCAGCGGCGACTGCTTCGCTGTTGCTCCGCTGTGAGATGAGCTGAGCGATGGTATCGACCTCGGAGAGAGCTAGTTGATAGCTGGGTACTAGCGAGGGGAAGATGCGACAGAAGAGGTCTCTCTCCACCGCTGGACGGTAGAGCAGACGGCTAATGACGGCACGGAGTGGCATCGTCTTGCCTATGTGCTCTTCGATGAAGCTGTAGAGCGGCGACTTCACTACATAAGATGGCCTATACCTGTGCTTGGTAGCGCTGATGCTGGCACCAGTGCCGATATAGCGAAGGACGAAGCCGAAGTCAAGCACTGAGTTAGACTGGCTTGGAGTCAGCGATGACGCGCATGCTCGGCACAGCTCAGCGATTGATGCCGCCTTGCCTTCTTCACAGTCGGCGAGGGAGATGGCCGGTGGTCGAGCCACTCCTATGCTCCTCTCGCCTTCCGCGCTAGCCGCGCTAGCCGCCGCATTGGCGTCTACCAGCGTGGTAGAGACGTGCCAGACTCGAGTCTCGAAGTCGGAGTAGGAGTAGAGGTGGAGCTGACGGTGGTGAAGCACGAATCCGTATGCTCTAGCTGGATCCATGCGCTGGCATAGCTCGTCGAAGGAAGTCGGTGCCGAGATGCTGATAGGCAGTTGCGTGGCACTGGCGGCCAGTGCCGCGTCGAAGGCAGCGAGGAGAGTGGGAGCGCCAGGTCTGAGAGTGATGGAGCCAGCGTCCGGAGACCGTTTGGTTGCTAGTCTCCACACGCCTCCATAACAGTAGACCCAACACGCCGTACCGAACAGTATCGGCTCAATTCTATACTCTTCCGCTGCTTCACTGCCGCTACTGCCACTACTTGCGAGATGAAGCACGTCCTCCAGCTCCATCGAGGAGCAAGCGAATAGCTCTGGCGCGCCATAAGCGGCCACATCTAGTCTCCATCCGCCTGTGGAGGCAGAGGATGAGTCGAATCGGAGGGCTAGCACCGCATTAGCTAGCTGCGGCTCAGTCGGAGGACAGGCATAGCGGTCGGCCGCAATCGAGAAGAGTCTGTAGTTAGTGGTTGGTCCGCTGCTTTGCTGCCGCTGCCGGCGTTGTAGCCGCTGTTGCCGCAGCTGCGGCTGTCTAGGCGTGTGCATGGTCAATCCCTTGGCTAGCAGCGCCTCCCTCAGCAGCTGCTCTAACTTCTCCGCTTGCGCCGCATTAGAGGCTGCAGCAGTGGCGGCAGTGGCTGCAGTGGTAGCTAAGAGGTCGCGGAGCATGGCGAGGAAAGGAGTGGATTGCTGCATGATCGTGGCTGTGTACCGGTCAATAGACTGTCTTTCGATCGCGTAAACCGATCACTTACGCGCATTGTTCCCGCCTAGCCCGGCGATGGACTTCGCTGCTGCGTATCTAGCGGCGGAAGAGGCTATCAGCAGTATCCCGACCAACACTGAGACAGGCCGGATACGGGCCATATCCGTGTATAATGCTGCCTCTCATCTCCTCGATGACGCTGTCAGCGCATGGTATAAGCGAGTGCAGTCGCATGATCGCTTCACTGCCGGCAGTGCACAGCCTTCGATGCGACTGACGTGGGAGCAGATGCTAGCTCTGATCATGCGCGTGCCATGGATCGTCCCAATCTATGTCCAACCTTCTCGCTTGCCACGGACTGTGGTCGGCCGCAGAGCGGGTAAAGCTGCCGCTAGCGGCATTGCTGGCGCTGCTGCTGGCATAGATATGCGTGTATTGCGTGATATCCAGCTCTACTCTGCACCAGATCACTACCTCGCCTCCACTGCCACCACTGCCACCACTGCCGCTGCTTGGCCGGCATTAGCCGACTGGGCGGAAGGCGAAGAGGAGGAGGTGTATGGATGGAGAGGGGGTCATCCACGTGAAGGGCTGCGCTGTGTGGGGCTAGCCCTTTGCATCAACACGCTCCTTCTCGATGAGCCGCGGCTTGACTTCCTCGCTAGCCCCGCTACACGTGACGTGTACAACAACGCCCGTGGCTCATTAGCGGAGATGGGAGCCACTACTACGCGTAACGTGCCATACGCTGGCATCATCCACTCGTCTAGCACCATCCTCTGTCCGATCGGCATGAGCCGGTTCAGGTCGGACTGGGACTATTCATATCAAGGCTCGTTCTATGGCACGTCTCCTCTCCGCCGCTGGCTCGGAGTGGATCCGACCAATACCGACATCGACCTGCGTACCATCTCGTTGTGGGGTCAGCGGCCGGTGGTGCTTGCTCGTTGGCAGACCATAGCCGAAGCGAAGGAGGAGGTGGAGGCGCTCTATTATCAGCTAGCCACTCTCCGTGACTGGGTCTATCTCCATCAATCCTTCGACATGCGCTCTGATTCCATCACTCGCACCTTCTCGCCTGCTCCTGCCAGCTGGCTAAGCACTGCCACTGCCGCCACTGCCGCCACTTCTGCCACTGCTGCGCAGTCTAAGCGACGGCTGACCAATCTTGACAATGGCATCATCGGAGCAATGCTCCACTCGCTGGGCAAGGCGGTGGCTACAGCGAAGAAGGGTCGCGTTAGACTAGCGAAGAGAGTAGCCGGAGTGATTGAAGCCATCCACCTCTTCCTCGTTGACGAGTCAGTGCGCCGCGCCGCACTCACTGACTTCGCTGCAGTTCAGTCATCAGCCGCATATGACCCTCGTCACATCCGTCGCCTGCGCGGCATGATCGAAGGAATGAGGCTGGCATCATCACTTGACTCACGCAAGCGACTGCTGATCAAGTTGAGGGCAGCGCTGGAGCGGAGAGACCACTTCTACTGGGACAAGACCACTGGCTCGCGCATGCTATGCGAGCATGAGATGGATGTGTTGACCAACCTGGCCTCTGGGGTCACTGACCAGTCTGATATCATCTCTCGCTACTCTATCGCTGGCACTGCAGCCGCTGCAGCCGCTGCAGCCGCTGCAGCCGGCGCTGCAGCCGGCGCTGCAGCCGGCGACACTGGCGCTGGCGAAGGCGAGGAAGGAGTCAGAGTGATGGAGTGTCGCTATTGCCATGCTGACCTCGGTACAGTCTGGCTTGTCAACGCTTCACCACTCGATGATACCGAGTTCATCACTCAATTCCAGACCAACTACCTCGAGACGGACATCGGGCGCGTAGTCATCCGGCTAATGGCTAGTCAAGCGCTGCAGACGCAGCTCACACCCGGCGACATCTCTCGCATTGTCTCCTCCATCCTCGCTATACCGCTAGCGGCAGAGGTCAAGCGCGTGGCTAGTGGCGCTGATGCTGGCGCTGCATCTCGCTTGACTCGTGAGCGCTTCCTAACACTGTCTGCTACCATCTCAGTCTTGCACGCTCTCTCGCTTGGCGGCGCTCCGCTACTGCTCGACCAGTCTGCGCTGGAGGCGCTGCTAGCGAAGGAGTATCTGGACCTACTTCAGCATGCTGGTCTCCTTCCGTCTGCCTCGATCCAGGTCATGTATGACCTGTGGCCGAAGACACTGGTCCATCACCTCCCGAATGCCGCTGCAGCGATAGCCAACTCGGTGAAGGAGATAGGTGGAGCGAAGGAAGAGGCGCTGCTCGCTCGCTTCTATGCCCTATCACTGGCCTATCCTATCACTCTCCGTCGCGACGTTGGCCTCAGCACTGCCCTCGCCACTGCCACCACTCGCCAGCCGGTCAAGACTCGCGATAGTGCGGCGAGGTATGCTGCTGCATTGGTCTCTGCTCCCATCGCCGCTGCCAAGCGTCAGCTGCCTGCAGCTGCGCAACGAGTGGCGGCACTTAACCCTTCTCGAATGGAGCCCAAGTTGGCAGTGCCGGCTCGTGTTCCGCCATTGGTCCGCATCACCGACATAGGCAGAGCTCAGCTGGCTGATCCGGAAGAAGCCTTCGCTGAGACGGTTCTCAACGTCTGTCCAGAGCTGCTGCTCCATCCACAGCCAGGCTCGGCCATCTTCGCTAGCGGGCGTGACCACGCGAAGGATGGTGGAGTGAGTGGTGATGCGAGCGCTGGCATCTATGCTGAGAGGGTTAGTCTCGGTTCACATCGCTTTGCAGCAGCTACGATGGCTAAGCCAGCTAAGCCGTCAGCTAAGCCGCCAGCTAAGAGCGAGGCAAGCGCGGTAAGCGAGGCAAGCGAGGCAAGCGCGGTAAGCGAGGAGAGGCATTGCATATGGTGTGGGATAGCGCAGAGTATGCAGGTCAAGCCTGAGTATTATACTCGTTACCATCGAGTGATAGAGGAGCTAGAGACCAAGTCTGCTGCCTTCTTCGACTGCACAGTCACTTCTTCGCCTACTGCAGCTCCCGCTGCGAAGCAGGAGCCAGTGCAGAGCCGCGACGTAGCCTCGATACAGCGCGAGTTTAGCAAGCGCTTTGAGTGGTATGCTGGGCTAGACCTGCGCATCATCGGAGAGTTGGCGTCCATTGTCTCCTCGATAGGATTCTACGACCTCGGTCTCGCGCTCAGACGCGCTACCAGTGCCGATGTTAAGCCTCTAGCAAGCGAGACAACGACGGCATGGCACATCTTCATGAGCTGGGCCTTGCGCCAAAAAGAGGAGCTGGCGCGTCGCACTGTCGAGAGACTGCGCGCGGCGCGGGCCATAGCGTAGCTAGGCTCAGCCATGCATCCGCTTGCTCTCTTTGTGCTGGCTAAGCGCGACTCAGAGCTGATCGAAGGCGGCCATCAGCTGCTCTCCAGCCATAGCGGTTGCCGGCGAGTGCTCGGTCGAATAGGATCTCCTCTCCTCTCTACGCGCGTCGCTTCTTCTATCGGAAGAGTCACTGACCTGTCTCGCCTGCGCTGGTCTGATTCGTGGATCCTCTCCAACCTCTCGCCCCACTACCTCTTCCACGCTCAGCCCCCTCCTATACATGTCTTTCTCCTCTCTTCTCTCGCCTCTCGGCTCGCCTCTCTCGCCTCTCGGCTCGCCTCTCTCGCCTCTCAGCTCGCCTCTCGGCTCCCCTCGCTGCCTCTGAGCGTAGTTCATCCGATCATCGCCATCGATATTGCCGCGGTCATAATCATCGGCATAGCCTCTCGCTTCTCTGTAGCCAGCGAGAGAAGGAGGCATGGATGATGTGCTGGGTGGCTTGATAACGACTGGCGCCTTCAGTCTATTCTGCTGCTCGCCCTCATAGGCATCGCCTCTGGCATCGCCGGCTGTACGGACTCTAGCGTAGCCGGCAGCGTCGGCATCGCCGGCATAGCCGGCATAGCCTCTAGCATAGCCTCTGGCTGCTCCAGTGTCTGGCGGGTAAGCGCGACGACTGTAGTGCTCGCGCTCGCGCTCGCGCTCTCGTCTACTATAGTCGGCACCATCTTCCGCTCTATAGCCGGCACTGCCTCCATCTTCTCCGCTATTGCGCTTGCGGAGGAACATCACTATGATCACTACCACGACTATGATAGCCACTAGCACTATCACCCCGACTATCATCGCGTTAAGGCGCGGCATGCCGGGGTTAGCGCCTCCATAGCTGGGCGCAGGCTGTGCTCCATCGACGCTAGCGCTCTGCATCGCTGGCATTTGCATCGCTGGCATCTGCATGGCTGGCATCTGCATAGCTGGCATCTGCATAGCTGGCATCTGCATAGCTGGACCGCCGACATTGCCGAGGGCTGGTGACTGCATCGGAGACTGCATAGGCATTGCATGTGTCTGCATGCTGGGCATAGCCGGCATAGCCGGCATTGCTTGCGCCATTGACTTTGACGCCATCGAAAAGGGCAATGATGGATGCGAAGCAGCCGCCCGATCTAGCTAGTCAATTCGAAAGACTGCTCGCTGATCCGCTCACTCGCAGTCGAATTGAGGAGGTGGAGAGGCTCATTGCTGCGGCTTCTGCTGGCTCGACCGGCGCTGCTGGCGCTGCTGGCGCTGCTGGCATCGGGGCTGAGCAAGCGAGAGAGAGGTATTGGGAGCCGGCAGCACGTCTTCTCCTCGCTAATGCCGACTCCAGCGCTCGCACTGCCTTCGTCATGCATCTCATCGATGAGGCTATGACAATGCCTGCTAGCTATGAGAGGACTAACCTTGCGATGGAGGCGCTAAGGCTCGGCTTGCTCTCCGCTGCGGAGGATAAGCGCTTCGCTTGGCCATCTTATCGCGCAGCACTCCACGTCTACGACCCATTCATCTCCTCGCTAGCTGGCGGCTTTCCCGCTCTTGCCGACGTGGAGCGTGTCTTCCTCGACACTAATACGGCTCTCCGCCGCGACTCTACCACCACTGCTACCGACGGCAGGGTAGTGCTTACGACTGAGCCTACCGACGAAGAGAGGGAGATGATGACTCGCTTCACTGCGCCACAGGCCCTGCCAGGGCTCGGCCACATGATAGCGCGCGACATTGCCGGCAGTAGCGGCTTATGCAACCTCTCCACCCTCTCTCGCCGTCTTCATGCCCTCAGCTCTGCCGCTACTGCCGACTCTGCGGCCGCTAGTCCGAGCAATGGCGACTTCTTCGCCGAGGCGGAGCAGGTTGATGCTGCCGTTGCAGCGGCAGTTAGCGGTGCAGCAGCGACTACTAGCAGAGAGTGTGATAGCGAGAAGATAAGCGAGAGAGTGAGAAGCTGGCTGATGCGGCTGGTAGACACGCTGAGGGTGCGCCTACTGATCGTCAACCTCGCTGCTAACCTCGACCATACCAGTCCGCTGATCAAGTATCGGGTGGAGGCAGTCGCTGCTGATGCTAGGTCGAGAGGAGGCATTGTCACGCCGGAGCTCATTGAGCAACTCACGCCTTTCGAATACCCTCCTCCACTCCTCCCTCGCGATGACTTCTTCGCTGGCGAGCCGTCGGCTATACTCGAATTACTGCCTGCTCACTGCAGACTAGCGGCTGATAAGACGAGGGATCGTCGCTTGAGACCGAGTGACAGTGAGAAGCTGCCTCCTGCCCGGCAGTGGGTGCTGCTCGCTCCCACCACTGCCGCTGCTGCCACTGCTGGACCGATGTACGTCGTGCTTGACTACGGCTATGGAGTGGACAGATATCTGCTGCTGAGTCGAGACAAGTCAAGGGTGGAACTGCCACCTGGCTCATCCCCTCAATCCCTTCTCCGCTACGTGACTAGTGGTGCTCAGCCGACTGCTGGTGGCTCTACCATTGGCAGTGCGGCAGCTAATGCGGCGATGCAGCATTACCGATTCATCGCCTACTACACCTCTCCGCCTCCTCTAGCTGAGTCAGCCATGCCACCGCGCGGCATGATCCACTTCGACCGTCCGCTGCCAGGTGTCGACCTCCTCGATGCGGCACATGACTGCGCAATAGCGTATATGGACAGGTTTATTGCCAGTCTCTCGCTCACTCTGGCTGCCACTACTGCCACTACTGCCACTACTGCCGATGAAGCGACGAAGAGGATGGTCTATGCCTATCGATGGATGTATGCTGATCGCGTGCTTGACGCTCTGCGGGCCGATGTGCTGGCTGGTGACTGGCCCTTCGAGGCGGGGACTGAGTCGGAGAGAGTCATTAGCCAGTTTGAGCTCCACTTCGCTCAGCTAGCGCACAGCTAGGCAGCGGCTAGGCAGCGTCTAGGCAGCGGATGGAGAGGCGCAAGAAAGTGATAGATCCGAGCCATAGCAAACCTGCATATCGCAAAGCAGCGCATAAGCAGCGCATAAGCAGCGCATAAGCAGTCGAGAAGATGTCAGTCACCTATCACAGCGATGGACATGTCGATCCTTACCTTGGCCTCATCACGCTGCAAGACGTGCTTGAGTCGGTGAGAGGATGGGACAACGTGCTGGGAGCGATGCAAGTGAGCCGCTATACAGCCAAGCAGTTGCTACCTCCATCTGTCGCTGCTGCCGCCATCATCCCTTCCGCCTCTCATACTCTCAGTCGACAGCAGTCGGAGACGGTCCAGACACTGCCAAGCGACGTAGTCTTGCGCATACGCTGCAACAGCATCTTCCTTGCGGCTCTCAAGTTCGCCTCCACCTTCATCGATACGATCCCCTTCGCCATTGAGCAGAATGCGCTGGTCTGTCTCCTCCGTCGAGTGACGCCTAATCTCGTCATGCAAGTGACTGTCCAATACACAGACATCCAAGGCATTCCTTCGCCTCAGCTCGTGCCGGGCATTGAGTATGCAGTGCCTCGCATTACGCAGACGGAGGTAGCTAAGTCGGTGGTGCTGATCGACTTCACTACCGATAGACGGGTAAGGCGGTCTGGCGCAGCTGCAATGATCCTCTCCGATGGAACAGTGACCGGTTCGGCCGCTAGTCGGGGAGATGCCAAGGAGCTAGTCAAGCGCATAGAGGCAAGTGGAGTGCTGGCTAAGGCGTGGGTAATGGCTAGCTCCTTCATGTCTGTCTTCCCCTCGAAGAAGCCGAAGTCGGAGCAAGACCGCACTGTGGAGGTAAGCGAGTCGGGGATAGAGATCAGTGGATCGATAGAAGGGAAGAAGGTGGTGCTGAGGCTCGGCTATGACGAGAGTGTGGTCGGCAGTCAGGAGTATGGCTATCAGGTAGCGCCGCATGGGCGGCTCTATGGTCGGATGCTGATGGACGGACTGTCGCATCTCGGCCGCTGCACCTCGGCTAGCACCCACTCGACCATTACACTTACCATCTATGATAAGGTCAGCAACTTCTTCTATCTCGGCATCACCGTCGCTTTCTCGCAGCTATCTGCCGGCACAGTCTATATGCCAATCGTGCCTGCCTCTAAGGCTAGTCTTCCCGCTGCTATGCCCGCTGCTATGCCCTCATCAGCCGGCGACTTCCCTCCTCAAGCCAATCCTTACGCTCCTTCGCTCCACACTTCCGCTGCCTCCGCTGCTTCCGCCCCTTCCACTGCTTCCGCTTCTTCCGCTTCTTCCGCTGCTTCCGCTTCTTCCGCTTCAGCCGATTTGACGGCGATAGACTTCGGTGGAGACGACTTCTTAGAGCTGCTTCCGGCAGATGCTGCGCAAACTCATTCGCTTGATGGCGCTGTCAGCGAGGCCGAGGACGATGATGGAGACGGAGACGAAGACGAAGAGGATGGTGTGGATTACGCCGAGTAATGGCCTTACCGACAGCTTGGTCGGCGACACAATTCTTTGTCGCTGTCCAAAGCCAGTCATCAGCGATCACATCGCTCGCATTGAAGACGATGGCATGCGATATCTCGGCTATAGCCCACGCTTTCGCTGAGATTAGACGACGGAATGAGCCGCTGGACGTTGTCGAGGAGACCGCTGGTGGCATAGCGAGAGAGCTTGGGTTCAAGACTCAAGATGATGCCGTCCGCTACCTCGCTATTGATAGCGATCAGCCACCAGCTGTGTCTCCCGTTAGCGACAGCGAGATGCTGCTATCGATGAAGCAATCCTCGTTAGGTCTGATGCTACAGGCCTTGCCTTCCGATGCGGAGCTGAAGGAGGCTGTAAGCGAGTACATGACAGCTGCTGCTGCCGCGACTGTGGCCGCTGCAGCCGCTGCAGCCTCTGCGGATACAGCCGACGCTAGCGAGGAGCAGTTGGAGAGAGTGATTGCGGGCTGGTCTCAGGCTAGATCACCCTCTATCCTTCCGATGACGGACACGCCGATTCCAGTCACCTCTCGGCGCAAGTATAAGCGAGGCTTACCGCGGCAATACGATGCAAGCGCGCTAGTGCAGCGATGCAATGATATCATGAGCCAGTCTAGTGCCGGAGGTGGAGACACAGCTAAGCTGCGGGAGGAGGCGGAGAAGGCTGAGGCAGAGATGGCAGCGATGGCTAAGCAGGCGGCCGACTACTGGGAGAGAGTGCTGACTCTGGTTACGCGGCTACGCTTGGCGGAGGAGTATCGGAAGAGAGAGGAGGCTGCTCTATTAGAGGAGCAGAGAGCTGAGACAGCGAGGGTAACGAACGAGGCAGTCGCATATATAGCGACCCTCAAGCCATCTCTCCTCCTGCTGCCCATCCTCATAGCGGAAGGCTATCGCTATATGACCAATGCTAGCACCACTACAGCGGAGTCGAGTGGACTTGCCCGCTCCGGAGTCGCCGAAGGAGACTCAAGGATCAGGCATGTGGTCAATGACACGCTCTCTCGACTCACTTGCCGCAGCGACGTCGACTTCTATGCCATGCTCTCCGACATCATGCGCCTTCCGAGAGACGTCGATGCGGTCACTAGCGCCATCACCGCTCTGCAGGTGCCATGTCTTACGCCTAACTACATCACTATGATAGCGAGAAGACCCAAGCGTGAGCAGCTTGTGATGGTGACTGCTTGCATGATCTATTCCTCGCTTTGATCCTGCGCCACTACCCCACTACGCCACTGCGCCACTGCGCCACTGCGCCACTACCTCGCTTCTTTGTGCGCTTGCCGACGCTGATGACGGGCACAAAGATGCAGGCTTGCGCCGCAGGCTTGCATCGCAGCAGCGAAGAGACATCACTTCCTCGCACCTCTCACTGCCTTCACTCTACCCGTCTCGCGAGCCCGACCAGCAGCTACTGCTCGAGTCGCCTTCGGCGACTCCGGAGCGGGCAAATCCACTCGAGTAGCTGGCGCTGAAGCGACTGCTGGTGGCGGAGTATGCTGGTCTATATCATCGAGAAGACTGCTAGCTTCAGCTACAGCCACTGCTTCGATCGGCTTCGCCGTCTCTACAGACACTGCTTCGATCGGCTTCGCCGTCTCTACAGCCACTGCTTCGATCGGCTTCGCCGTCTCTACAGACACTGCTTCGATCGGCTTCGCCGTCTCTACAGCCACTGCTTCGATCGGCTTCGCCGTCTCTACAGCGGAAGGCTGAGGAAGGGAAGACCACAGCGGAAGGTCGTTGACGGTGGGCACGTGATAGGATGGATCGGCGATCTCGCGACGATAGAAGAGCGTGAGAATGATCAGCTTATGCTTGCGATCCCTGCCAAGTCTCTGCCCTCTGCAGACGATCTGCTTCTTCTCGTCTGCGAGGCGAGGAGGCGAGTAGAAGACGATAGCGTCGAGATACTCCATATTGAAGCCGCATATCTGCGACAAGTCATTGGCTATGACGACCAAGTGCTCTGTCGAGGAGCGATAGAGAGCGCCGTCATGTGGATTGAAGGTCCGCAACTGGATGCCTAGATCTCGCAGCATCTCTCCGATGGCTCCATTGACGTCGGCATAGTTGTGGTAGAGCAGCAGCTTCAGCGCCGTATTAGCGCCGCTGCCGCCGCTGCCAGCACCAGCCTTGCTAGTGAGCAGACGCTGCACTACCACGCGTAGCGACTGCAGCTTATCGAGGGTCACTGACTGATACTGAGAAGGGAAGTCGCCGATCGGAGCGGCGGTAGGTAGGGTAGTGCCTAGCACTGTCTCGCATAGCGGAAGGTAGAAGGCATTCACTACCGCTAGCATCCGCTGACATGCTCTCGCATCACGTGCCGCCGCATTAGTTAGACTAATGCTAGTCTTCCTCGCTGCATCCATCTGGCGGAAGGTTGCTGCTAGCTGAGTTAGCGACTGCGCCTCTTCGACTTGCATTGGTAGGGCGAAGCAGTGGCTAGATCGCGCAATAGAGCGGCAGATAGTGCAAGTGACTCCATCGTGTGTATAGGCCATGACGTGAGCGAGACAGTCGCAGCAGCAGAGCACGCCGCAGCATGTCAGCATTATAGCTGATGCCGGCACTTTGTCGCATCTAATGCAGCGGCAGACTCCGGCTTGCGCTGGCTGCTGCGACTGCACTGCCAGTCTCTTGCCTGCCACTGGCTTCTCTCGCTCGCTAGCTTCCGCCGCTTGGCTGCCGCCACTGTGCGACGACTCCATCATATCATGCGCTGTGGCAGCGATGCTAGTCAGGCCTTCGCGCGCTGAAGCGATGGCAGACAGGCATTCCTTCGCGTCAATGGCGATATTGCCGAAGTTGCGGCCCTCTCTCACAGCATAGACGATGTAAGGAGCGATGAACTCGAGATAGAGAGGCAGCTGCATGATGGATGGCTTCGGCTGGACGAAGGCCCAGATGTAGCGAATGACATCATTATCTGGTTTCTTTCCGAATGGCATCGCCGCTCGAGCAAGGTGTGAGAGAGCGAAGCGCGGCTCTAGTGCGACAGTCGCTACCTCTCGGAAGGGGATAGAGCAGCTGGGGAAGGAGAAGGACGAGCAGTAGTTGCGCATTGCTGCGATCACATACCTTGCTTCAGCCGGCACCTCCTTCTCGCGTATAGTCCGCTCTATGACGGTAAGCGCCAGCAGCGAGAGATTGATGCGCATCCTCTCGCTGTATATGCGACGGTATAGCATAGCTCCCAGCGATCCGAAGGCCTTCTTCGACAGGTCTAGCTGCGGATCACTTGTCACGCCTTCGCTTGCGCTTGCGCTTGCGCTTGCGCTGGCATTAGCGGCGCTACTGCGCAGCACGGCAGCGTCATCGGGGAAGATGGGGAAGCCTACGTCAGAGCCGCAGCGATGCAAGATGCGAAGTGAGTCGAGAACAGAGGCGATGGAGTCGCAGTTGAGCGCTTGCTGGATGGAGTCGAGGATGGCATCCATCGGCGAAGCGGTGGATCGGAAGTGGTCAGGCAGTAGACGGTACGGGTCAATAGCGGCTTCACCGCTCGTCTCACCGAAGTGAGAGATAGCTAATTGGCGATAGCTGGCGATGAAGTGCGTGACTGTGCGGCAGAGCTGCATGAACATGCTCTGCACAGCGCTCTCGACGCATAGCACAGCTTGTTCCTCAGGCGGCGCCAGTCCGATGTAAGCCAACACCTTGCTTGGCTCTACCGCCACAGTCATCGCACGGCGCGCATACGTCTGGTAGACCGGCTTAGAGGAGAAGCCGAATTGGTTGTCACCGCTCTTCAGGTCCGTCCCGGAGATGTAGATGTATGATAGGGCAGGCGGACGAGTTGCTCCGACCAGTCGGAGAGTGTCATAGTCATCGAAGATGAGTCGAGCCAAGACCTTGGTCCGCGAGTGCGCGCCACAGAAGGCGGTAAGGAAGTCGGTGGATGGCAGTGACCGCTGCCGAGTGAGCAGCAGCTTGATCATACGCTGTATCCTTCCGATTGCAGCCAAGCTATTGCCTCGCTGCTGCGCGGCAGTGGCGGCATTGAGCTCAGTTATGCGACGCTTAGCCATCACCTCGATAGTGGAGGTGTCCGCTCTACTGTAGGTGATGGCCGGCATAACAACGAGGTGATACCGATCAAAGGTAGACGCTGGGTCGACGCAGGAGTCGATGAGGAAGCTAGCTAGATCAGCCATCCCTCCATCGATCACTCGCCATGGATACTCCACTTGCGACTCGCAATAGCCCTTCATCTGCCCGAGTAGATGCTTGCCAACCATCAGCACTGTCGTCGGTAAGAGGTCGTCATCGGCTATTGTGATTCTCTCGATCACCTTCGGTGTGATGGCTGGGTAGTGTGTCTCGCTATCGGAGAAGTACCAGGCATTATCCGCAATGCGGGCTAGCTGAGCTGGGTCTTGACGAGGGAAGGTCGCTGTCTCTGCGCTGGTAGAGCAGAGTAGAGCGTGCGCTAGGTCAGTGCCGATGATGAGACTGCGCCGCTTCGGCACCCGATTCAGCGCCACCAATGCGAGCACTATCAGCGTCTTGCCCGACCCGACAGGCAGATTGATCAGCAATGCATTGCTCTCGAAGACGCCTTCTCGCCTCTTATTCGTGTCGCTGCCTGTCGAGCCGTCTTCAGCGGCTCCGGGGCGGGCATGTCCACTCGATAGAGTGCAGTTGGTAAGGATAGGCGAGGCAAAGCGAAGAGGCGGCAACTCACTGCGTATTACGCCGCTTGCCTCTAGTCGAGAGAGTGGGTCAAGCACTAGCCGCTGATGGTCATAGAGAGGCAGCTTGATACCTGGGATGGTCTCTGGCGCACGCGGTGCTGAGGCTGAGTTAGGGTCTATCCCTCCATCGATAGTCACTTCCCTCGTCTCCGCTGCCAAGTCTATGTAACGGATGTATGTAGGACGCTGGCGCATCGCTTTGGCGACGCTCAAAAAGAAACAGCCCGCTTACGCGCTACTTATGCGCTGCGCCACTGCCGACCGCAGTCGAGACAGCGGAAGAAGAGAGTGGATGGCTCATCACAAGACCGTGTCTGCACTGACCAGAAGTAGACAGCCATCTTGCCGCACTTCCGGCATGGCATTGGCCAGTTAGGCTCCGGCTCAGCCTCCTTCTCGCTCATGCCTGCCTCCGCTTTGACTCTATCCCTTCTGATCAGCTCTCTCAATGCGCTTCTCACTCGCCCTGCTATGACTCTAGCTTCGGCATCGGCTCTGGCTTCGGCTTCAGCACCACTCGCTGCTAGCTCAGCACAGACTGAGGATCGGAGTAGGTCCATCAGCATCGCTGTCTCGAGGTCTACCGCCATCGCTTCAGTCGCGGTAATGCGGCCATTCCAGCCCGTCTTCGATAGATCTATAATCGCTCGCTCTGTCAATGCCATCACTATCTCGTCAAATAGCTTCGCACTGGCAGTCTTCGGCTGGCTTTGCTGCTGTGGCTGATCACTACCTGCCCTGTCTGCCGATAGCAGTCGCTTGAAGTCGCTGTCCATCATTAGCCTCTCCCTTACTAACATAGCTACTTCTCCCGCCATACTCTGCTCGCTTACTCGCTGCTCACCACTCACTTGCCACTCACTCGCAGCTAGCTAGCTGCTTTGCCGGTCCAAAAAGCAATCACTTAGCCGCTGTAGCAGCCGCTGTAGCAGCCGCTGTAGCGGTCTTAAGGCCTGACTTCCAGCTCTATCGCCCAACTTGTCTGCAATCCACCCATCCGACTGTAGCTGCTGCGCGCTAAGCGGAGAGTGATCGCGGCATTGGTATTGGTGCGGACTAGTCCTATCCACGGTGAGCTGTCTTCCGGAGTGTAAGTGATCACGTCGCCGACCGTAGCACTGGTAGGGATTGGCACTACTGCGATGATGCCGTCATGCCACATCGAGGGAGAGAGTGAATCCAGCACACCAGCACTTCCGCGTGCCTCGTCGCAAGTAATGAGAAGGAAGCGGTCGTCATTGATAGTCAATGCGCCTGTTGAGCTAATGGCGGAAGGGGTAGAGGGGATGATAGGGCCGGCAAAGCCGAGTAATTGCAGCAGACTGGGCGAGAGATTGGCTACTGTGGTGGTGTCGATGGAGAAGGGGATGGCAATGGCATTAGCGTCGGTGAGGCTGATGGTAGTGATGAAGGTAGAGGAGTTGTAGGCGATGCTGAAGACGTAGTTGGTAGCTGCAAGCAGCGTATTGACTTCATCGACCAGCGCTTTGACGAGGGAGGAGCGCGAATAGTTGCCAGGGTCGAGGGTGACTGTGTATAGTGTGTCTGCTGGCTCTACTCCGACTCTTATCCGCCAGATATTGTTGTCATCGGTCACATTCCACGCTATATACGGTATCATCGCCTTACGCACTCTCACTGCCGACACAGCTGCTGCTGGCAGCAGTGGTCGCAGGTCAATAGTCACTGTATCACCCCATGCGTTGGTGACTGGGTCGGGATAATCTTTCGCTTGTATCAGCCATCGTCTTGACATCGCTTGCTATGCCTTGCTGCGCTCTGCTGCGCTCTGCTGCGCTTTGCTGGCATCGAAAAAGCATGAGCGGAGCATGAGCGGAGCATGAGCGGAGCATGAGCTGTCTAATGCTTAGCATGCCAGCGGCAAGATCGGCGAACTCGGAGTTGAGAGCCGCTGGACGCGGTCTTTGTGCTCGTCTCTGACGCGATAGGGAAGCCTAGCCTGACCATCTCCTCTTCCGCTGACTGCGTTAGCGCATCCATAGACGCGCTGACTCCAGCACTGGCATCGGCACCTGCACCCGCGCTAGATCGAGGAGCGCATATACGATAGCCGGCTGCTATGTAGACGGCACGGCGCGATCGAATGATCCTCTCATTCTCACGCGAGTCATGGTAGTATTGCTGTGAAGCAGGCGTGCATCGATCGATGAGGTCGTAGATGGTGCGAGGCATTGCATTCCAGCTGCCCTCTGGTCCCAACTCCACTCCTTCCTCGTCTCTCCACCGCTGTATCCGGCCAACTGCCTGCGTGATCATAGCTCGAGTCGTAGACCAGATCACTGCGGACTGGAAGCGGACCGGAGAGAAGCCAGTGCCACCCTTCTTGTAGGTGCAGATCAGCACACGCGCTGTATCGGCGAGGACAGCGATGGACTCAGCGCTTAAGTCCTCGCACACGCAGCCGATGAGCATGGTCGGGAAGGCTTCTGTTAGCTTAGCATGCAACTGGTTGACCTCATCGATGAAGTTACAGAAGATGAGCATGTTATCGAAGGGATGACTATCGAAGTGAGAGCGCATGACCGTGATAAGATAGTCTATGCGATGCGATGACTGAGTGATGCTCTTCACCACCATCGCATAGCTCGCATTGCGCCCTTCCGCTGCCGCTACGACTGCTGTCTTCGACGGTGGAGGTGGAATAAGCGGATAGACTGTCACGTCGAAGGTAGGCGGAGCGATGCCTAGCTCTGCCTGCGCATCCAGTGTCGGACCAACCTTCAGCTGGAAGACACGGTCCATGCCATCATTCCGATCTGGTGTGGCGGACAAGCCAAGCTGACGCTTAGCACGGACGATGTCGAAGATGCGGGAGAACTTGTTAGCGCCATAGATGTGGATCTCATCGTATATGACCAGTCCGAAGGTCGCTAGCCACTCTCTGCTGCCGCTGCTGCCGCTGCTGCCGCTGCTGCTGCTGCTGCTAGCCGCTGAGCGAGAGAAGATGAGTGGATGGATGGTGGCTACCACCACATCTGCCACCTCTTCCGCTTGCTTGCTGCCGCTTGCCGCACCATGGTACTCGGCTACGATCAAGTCGGGAAGAGACCGGCGTATGCTGACCACCCATTGCGAGACGGTGACGTTGGAATGGCAGACCACTAGAGTGCGTCGACCGACGTCGGCTATGCACTGGATGCCGATGTGGGTCTTACCCTTACCACAAGCCAGATTGAGCGTCCCTCCTGCCATTCCCTCGCGTAGCAGGCTCGCCGCGAAGAAGCGGCTATGGATGGCATTGACGCAGGACTGCTGCGCCTCGTAGAGATGGAAGCAGACCTTAGCGAGGCGCTGTTGGTAGATAGCCACTCCTTCCGACTGTCTGCCGAACTGAGGTCTACCGTAGTTGGCTATGCCATATAAGCGCGGCACTGCCACATAGTCCTTCTCGCTAGCGTAGAGAGGGATGCGCACTGGATTGTTGAAATAGTCGGTGACCTCCACTACCAGGTCTCGGTTTATCTCATCCATCCTCGCGAGACGGTGAGGTATGTAGTAGCGATTGCCATCCAGCATCAGATGCTTCTTCCTCGATACAACTGCTGGCTGCTGCGCCGAAGCGGCTGTCTGCTGCGCCGAAGCGGCTGGCTGCTGCGCCATATGGTTTTCCTCGATAGCGAAACCTTCACTTAGCGCACAGCTTGACCGCGATGACTGACTGGCTTGCTAAGCAAATCGCTCTCTTAACCACTACTCCAGCCACTACTCCAGCCACTACTCCAGCCACTACTCCAGCCACTGCTTCAGCCACTGCTCCAGCCACTGCTTCAGCCACTGCTCCAGCCACTGCTCCAGCCACTGCTCCAGCCACTGTTGCCGAGCCGAAGGATGTGATAGACGCCTTGCTGCAGCTATCGAAGGAAGAGACTGGTAGTGATCCACGTGATAGTGCTGTATATGTACTTAACGTCGGCACACCACTGGACTCAGCCGAGCATTACCGGCTTGCCATCTCTTTCGCTGACTTCGTCTACTATAAGCTGCGCTGTGCCCTCGGTGAGGGTCGCATTGATGTGCTGACGTGGCGCACTGCACGCAATGCTCTCTTCGCTGCTGGCTTCTGCCCGACTGGCTACTCTCGGTATGCGCTTGACCCTCTGCTGGAACGGTCGAATAATGAGCGAGGTAGGGCATCGATAGCAGCTGCCGAACTGCAGTGGATCCAAGCGCACCTAAGCTCCGTCGATGCGGAGATGGCAAACAAGATGGATCACGCTCTGCGCGTACTTGGCCTCTCTGCATCTTCCGCCACACCCGCAGCGTCCGCTGCTTCCGCTGCGTCCGCTGCTTCCGCAGCGTCCGCTGCGTCCGCTGCGTCCGCTGCTTCCGCATCGGAAGATCTGTTTGCCGAGGGAGTGGCGCCGAGTCCGGATAACGTCCATCGTCTGCTTGCCTCCTTCATCGATGAGTATCAGCGCTATACAAGTCTAGCCGAGGATGGCCAACCGCTGATGAGCCGCTACGAGCAGATGGCAAGCGAGCTATTCGGAGTGAAGGCTGGATATGAGCAAGGCTACGCCGTGCTTTGCACTCGATCGAGAGAGGCAGGTGAGAGCCATGAGAGCTTCGTCACTCGTCAGCGAGAGTATGCCGCGCAATTGACGAAGAAGCTGCGCGATAAGCTGATCGGCTATCCGCAGATGGCCCGTCTTAGCATGCACCCCTGCTGCTTCGGAGAGCTGATGCCAGTCGGCTATGTGCCTGAGGAGAATGATGCAGTCGCCATTGACTCGGAGGGAGTGGCTCGATCTATCCTCTCCGTCGCTAGCCACACGCCTACTGCCGCTAGCCACACGCCTACTGCCGCTAGCCACAGTAATGCTATACCGACTGGTCTATGCCGCGATGATGACTGCTCTGTCGACTGCCATGGGTCGACTGACCTCGGCGCGCGCCTCCTCGCTAGCTTCAAGTCATCTCGCCATTGACTGACCTCAGCCACGCTGACTGACCTCAGCCACGCTGACTGACCTCAGCCACGCTGACTGACCTCAGCCACGCTGACTGACCTCAGCCACGCTGACTGACCTCAGCCACGCTGACTGACCTCAGCCACTGCTTCTTTGTGTCTTATTCCTCGATAGCGTCGGCAAGCGTCGGCAAGCGTCGGCAAGCGTCGGCAAGCGTCGGCAA
>Ga0302237_1000128_pt1 | contig 85145 bp, 79 predicted proteins | sample AAG_UR_Ala_MG_FD_193530 | JGI IMG/M metagenome (GOLD analysis project Ga0302237, IMG submission 193530) | Enriched activated sludge microbial communities from anaerobic digester in WTTP, New Holstein, Wisconsin, United States - AAG_UR_Ala | ecosystem: Engineered > Bioreactor > Anaerobic >... | reverse complement strand
GATGCCTCCAGCTCTTTTGCTCCGTGTCGTGCACCGGACAATTGCCCTGCCCACAGGAGGGACAGGGAAAACGGCTTCCTCGAGGGAAACCCAGACCGATATCCAGGCGCCTCTGCTCGGCATCAAACTGACAACTCACCACCGTCCACGGTGGGGCCAACCCTAACGCTAATTGAAGAAGTTCCGTGTCTCTCATGAAAACGGTCTATCACTGACACGGGCTGGCTTCAAGAACTTACCCACTCAGAATAGCGAGGAACCATAAAAAAGGATGGTTCTTTAAGCCATCCTTTTTTTCGAAACACTGCCACGCAGTATTTTATTTCATCAATTTTTTAAAATCCGGCTTCCTCTTTGCGAAGAAAGAGGCATAACCTTCCTTCATTTCCTCCGTATCGGCGCACATTTCCACCGCTTCATGCTCATAGTAATAATTCGCCAGGATGTCCCTGTGAAGACTGTAGTTCAGAGCTTTTTTGGCTGCGGCTATTACATGGCGCCCCTTAGCAGCCATGCTCTGAGCAAACTCAAAACTTTTTTCCATCAATTCCTCATCCTTGAAAACCATATTTGCCAATCCCATCTCCATCGCTTCCTTTGCATTTATTCTTCGTCCGGTAAAGAGCCAATCAATGGCCTTGGCTCGGCCCAGAATCCTGGGAAGCCGCGTCGTCGCGCTTACGAGTAAACAAATTCCGAGGTCTACTTCGGGTAGGCTGAAGTAAGCCCGAGACTCGCCCATAATCCGAAAATCGCAGCTAATGGCGACAAGGGCACCACCTGCGACTGCAGCCCCGTTTATCACTCCCACGACCGGCTTCAAAATATTCTCGAAATCCATAAAACTTTTATGAAGCCTTATACAGTAATTATTCCAGGTAAACTTATCCATTTTGGCTGCCATGGCCAAGTCCATGCCGCCACCGAACACTTTCAAGTTACTGGTCCACAGGATTGCGCGGATATCATCGCGCGCGTTGAGCTCCGCACTGATTTCGCTCATACCTTTGAGGAACTCAAAATCAAGACCATTCACGGGTAACCTATTCATCTTCAACACTGCGACCGAATCAACCACATCATAAGGGAAGTAATTTTCACCCATTTTTTAAAAACCTCCTTTAATATCTAATTGACATTTTCCCATCGCAATTGTTGTACCTGTTACCAAAAACATTTTTTGTCGTGTATTCGGTATCTTGGATATTTCGACGAGCGGCTTGTCATTCTCTTTTTTAGAAAAATTGCAATATTTCTCGGTTTTGAGAATTTAAACATTAGCCCATTTAAAAAAAGAAGGATGAGCTTGAAACTCATCCTTCTATACATGTCACTATATTGGTTATAAGTAATTTTAATCCCAATAGGCGTTGGGTTCTTCCTTCGTCATGAAGGTGACAACAATAAAAACAACTATTGCCGCCATGAAGGCCACACCCATGGGATCCATTTTTAAGGTGTATATCTTGAGCTGCTTCAATGTGAATAAACCAATTCCGCCTACCAGGCCAACGAGTGATGCAGCGATTGCCGCAGGTCTCGTCGCCCTCCGCCACCAGAATCCGAGCACCAAGGGTGTGGTAAGCGTTGCGGCGTAAATACCCCAGGAAGCAAGTCCCAACCAGCCCACCAATGTAATGGGCTTTATGGAAATCAAACACGTGACAAGGATAACTCCGGCAGTTGCCATTCGCGACCATTTCATCTGCGTCGGACCATCAAGTTCTCTGCCTTTCAGCATGTACTTCTGAATGATATCGCGCACGATGGCGGAGCTCGCCACGAGAATAAAGGCACCGCTGGTAGACATGATCGCGGCAATAACACCTGCGAAAGTCAGTCCGGCCATAATGGCGGGAAGTTGCTGAGCCACAAATATTGGGGCAGCTAAATCCGCGTGAGGAATCACAGGGGTCTTTCCCTGGAGTTCCAGGACGCGCTGCCATATTCCCGTGTAGTAAGCCGTGATAACGATTAGAAAGGTCACACAGGCCAAAACGCATGCCCATTTCAAACCTATTTTCTTTTCAATTTGATAAAACTTGGTCATCACATGCGGCTGTCCGAGGTATCCTATGCCGAGCACCAGAAAAACAGAAAAGAATGCCATCAAAGTCATTGGACCGCCCTGAGTATGGATCAATTTTACCCAGTCCGGATTTTTTGCAGCCAGCGTGGCATTGGCGACGGTGAGGCCCCCGCATAAATACATCCCGTAAAAGAAGGCAAATCCGGCAGCCGCCAACATAACCAGTGTCTCAAAAAAGTCAGCCCAGGCGACGGACTTCATCCCACCAACGATAGTGTACGCGGTCAATATCGCAACTCCGATAAACAACGCAGGAACATAGTTTAACGGGAAGATCGCCTGCAGCATATTTGCAAAAGCCTTGTATTGGGCTGCCTGATATCCCACCGTTCCGAGCAAAATCCCTATCGCTGCGATGAGACGTAAATTACTACTATTATAGCGCATCTCCAGAAGGTCGGGAATCGTAATCGACCCGAGTTTCTCGGCACATTTGCGCATGGGCTTCGCCAATAAATAAAAAGATAAAACCACCCCCGTTGAGGCACCCACACCGATGACCGCACCAAAGGCCCAGCCTGTCTGGTATACCATTCCGGGCATCCCGACAAAGCCCCAGCCGCTCATTGTTGCGGCAGTGATTGAAAGACCCACAACCCACCAGGGTACGCCCATACCTGCAGCGTAGAAATCAGTCATACTTTTCTCTTTTCGCCCGGCGTATATCGCTACTGCGATGATAAAAACCAGGTAAGCGACGACGATCCACAAAACGGGCCAATTTATTTCTGTAACAGCCGGCATAATAACCCTCCTTTTTAATCAGCTTTCTTCTGCTTATCGTAGAAATATACTCCATAGAGGACCGCAAATAGGATCAGCAGCGGCATCCATATACAGAAAATAAAAAACAAACCGGGTGACCATCCGAACATGATTATTACCTCCTTTTCGTTTTTTGTTTGGTCATTCCCAAACGTATAAGAATCTCTAATCCCCTCCTTTTTTATTTTTGTACGCATGGAGCTTGAGCAAGGTATATTCCAGCTTTAATAATTAATATTAATGAATAAAATCTGTTAGTTATAATAATTATGCCCGACCCGTTTATTCTCAAAATGAAAATGTTTTGAGAATTTTTACGGTATGAGAAATGGGTTACAGGTATTCTAAACAAAAGGAGCAGGGCAAACCTGCCCTGCTCCTTTTACGATGCGTTTTTATTATGTTTTCTCTATTATGAACTGTTCGATAAGTTCCCGGAGGAGGAAGCCCTCTTCCTCCAACTCCTTCGGGGTTGTTTCCGGCGGAACCGGTCTGTTTGCTGCATCGGGTACGGTTCAACTTCAGCGATACCGGCCCCGGCGATTTTTATCCCGGTCATTTCGATCAACCATAGCCGTCTGCGTCAAGTGCACGTCCGGCGGTATTCAAGTCGTGGTCATGTTGCGTAGACGCAAAATTCGGACGAATCGACGGTCCCACCCGTATAAAAAGGCCCGGAGCAAGTGCTCCGGGCCTTTTTATTTCCTCAGGATCCTCTGATCACCGGCCACGGCCATCCGTCAACCGGCATCAAAAAATGACCTCCCTCTATTCATTGCTGTTCGATTTCCGGCTCCCGGATCAGCCCCGTCTTGACCTTTTCCTTGAGCCGGCAGGAATTGCCTTTGATGTTGATTGTCGGTGAGTTGTAGATCACCGTCCCCAGGCGCGCACCCTTCAGGGGTCCTTCGCCAGGGTCCAGGGTTCCGTCTCGACAATGTACTTGTCGGCGACGTTGATGAACTCCCAGAGGGCAATGAGGCTCTTGTGAAAGGTCAGCTCCCGGAAGGCGGCGTCAAAGTCCTCGAAGGTCCTGAGGGCCCCCTCGGTGATCTTGCGATCGGCCTCCTCCGGCGCCCCGTGGCCGGGCGGGGCGGTGGTCAGCGGCCGGGCAACACCGAAAAAAGGCAGAGCCGTTCCCGACTCTGCCTCGTTTCACCGGGTCGAAGAGGCGCACCGGATGATCAGACCCATGCCGGGCCGTTCAGCCGACGGCAAAACCTAAGGCTGTTTCACGTCGCGCTTGAGCACACCGGCCGCCACGAGGGGCAGGACTTTGTCCACCTTGAAGTAGACGGCGTACTTCGATTCGAGGCTGTACTTGGTGGTGAAAATGGGATAGCGCTTTTTCCTGATTTCCTCGATGTCCGCCATGGCCCGCGACTCCCTGATCCGGGTCAGGTGGAGCCGCACCCCGTCGTATTTTTCGCTCTTTTCGAGAAAGTAATAGGCCGCGTAGGGATTGGATTGCAGGTTCTTGTGGGTGAGATTGCCCGGCATGACGAAGGCCACCGTGCGCTCATCCACCACAAAGGGCTTCGAGATCGCCGCCGCGTTGACCCTTCCCTTTGAATCCGCCGTGGAGAGAATGCCGAATCCCTTGACCCTGTCGAAATAGTTCGCTAGCTTCATTCGAGGAACCTCCCTGTATTATTTTGAGGATGGACGCGCCCGCCGCAATGATCTCCGCGGGGCGGCACCCGTATCCGCTGACCTTTTTCGATGTCCCGCAGAGCCTGCCGGTTCGCGGAACCGGACACCACTGAATGCCGGCGGCTCACCTTACCTTCGCGCCGGGGACGGCGTCTCTGTCGAAAGTCACCAATGCCAGGCCGCTCTTCTCGGCGTCGGTGGCGAGAAGCATGCCGCGGCTTTCGACGCCCATGAGTTTCGTCGGCTTCAGGTTCGCAACGACCACAATGCTCCTCCCCACGAGGTCCTCAGGCTTGTAGTCCTGGAGGATGCCCGCGACGATGGTCCGCACCTCGCCGCAGTCGATCTTGAGCTTCACGAGCTTCGTCGACCTGGGGACGACCTCGGCCTCGAGGATCTTCGCCGCCCGGAGATCGATTTTCTGGAACTCTTCGTAGCTGATGTCCGGCAGGCTCTCGAGCTTTCGCGCCGGCTCCTCCTCCCGCTTGAATTCCACCCTCGGGAAGAGGGCCTCGCCCCGTTTCACGACGTTCCCCGGCTTGAGCCCGCCCCAGTTGCGGATGTCGTCGAAGCGCAGGTCCTTCACATCCCCCAGGCCGATCTGGTCCAGGATCTTCCTCGCCGTACCGGGCATGAAGGGGGCGATCATGTAGGCCACGAACCGGAGCGACTCCAGCAGGTTGTAGATCACCGTCCCCAGGCGCGCACCCTTCGCGGGGTCCTTCGCCAGGGTCCAGGGCTCCGTCTCGACGATGTACTTGTTGGCCACGTTGATGAACTCCCAGAGGGCGATGAGACTCTTATGGAAGGTCAGCTCCCGGAAGGCGGTGTCAAAGTCCTCGAAGGTCCTGAGGGCCCCCCCGGTGATCTTGCGGTCGGCCTCCTCCGGCGCCCCGGCTTCGGGGACCTCGCCCTTGAAGTACTTGACGGCCATGGCCGCCACGCGGCTCACCAGGTTCCCGAGATCATTGGCCAGGTCGGCGTTGATCCGCTGGACAAGGGCCTCCTCGCTGAAACTCGAATCGAGGCCGAAGACCATGTCGCGAAGGAGGAAATAGCGGAAGGCGTCGAGGCCGTACTTGTCCTTGAGGTCCAGGGGCCGGACGACGTTGCCCAGGCTCTTCGACATCTTGCTCTGGTCGACGTTCCAGTAACCGTGAACGTCGAGGTTCTTGAAGGGGGGAACACCGGCGGCACGGAGCATCGTCGGCCAGTAGATGCCGTGGGGCTTGACGATGTCCTTGGCGATCAGGTGCTCCGAGGCGGCCCAGTATTTTGAAAAATCCTTCCGGTCGGGATACCCGATGCCGGTGACGTAGTTGATGAGCGCGTCGAACCAGACATAGGTGACGTAGTTCTTGTCCCAGGGGATCTCGATTCCCCAGGTGAGCCGGGACTTCGGACGGGAGATGCAGAGATCCTCCAGGGGCTGCTGCAGGAAGGCGAGGACCTCGTTGCGGTATCGTTCGGGGCGGATGAAATCGGGGTTTTCCCGGATGTACTGGATCAGCCAGCTCTGGTACTTGCTCATCCGGAAGAAGTAGTTGCTCTCCTCGCGGAATTCAGGAACCGTCTGGTGGTCGGGGCACCTGCCGTCGACGAGTTCCGTCTCCGTGTAGAAGCGCTCGCAGCCGACGCAGTAATGGCCGCCGTATTTGCCGAAGTAGATGTCCCCGGCGTCGTAAACCTTCCGGAGGATGTACTGGACGGTCCGGACGTGGTTCTCATCGGTGGTGCGGATGAAGTAGTCGTTGCTCACCTCGAGCTGGGGCCACAGCCCCCGGAACTGGGCGCTGATGCGGTCGGTGAAGGCCTGGGGGGACTCGTTCGCCTTCTTTGCCGCCTCGGCGATCTTGTCGCCGTGCTCGTCGGTGCCCGTCATGAAAAAGACGTCGTACCCCGACATGCGGTAGAACCGGGCCATGACGTCGGCGACGATGGTCGTGTAGGCGTGGCCGATGTGGGGGGAGGCGTTGACGTAGTAAATGGGCGTGGTGACGTAGAAGACTTTGTCCCGACGTTCGTTCTTCACGGAGAGGCTCCTTTCACCGGGGGCGCTCCGTCCGTCCCCCTTCGCCCGGGGCGGAGCGCGGTCTTGATTATACGGGGCGTTTCACTTCTTGGGCTGATCCACGTTCTCCTGAAGAAGAACTCCCTTCATCTTTTTCAGGTCAATCTCGATCTCCTTGCCCCCTTCCATCTCCACGGATATCGTCCCTTTCAGGATGTTCTGCCGGCTGACCTTGCCCGTTCCCTCGGGGGTCGTGATCCGCTTGCCGCATTTGGGCATGCCCCGCTTCATGTCCAGGTAGGCGTCGAATTCAAAGGCCAGGCAGCACATGAGCCTGCCGCAGAGCCCCGATATCTTCTCGGGGTTGAGGGGCATGTTCTGCTCCTTGGCCATCTTGATGGAAACCCGGTCCAGATTGTAGAGAAAATTCGTGCAGCAGATCTTCCTCCCGCAGATGCCGAGCCCCCCGAAAATCCGGGACTCGTTCCGGGCGCCGATCTGGCGGAGCTCGATGCGTGTCTTGAACCGATGAACGAGATCTTTCACGAGCTCCCGGAAGTCCACGCGGTTGTCGGCCGTGAAATAAAAAAGAAGCTTGCTCCGGTCGAAGTTGCTCTCCACCTCGACCAGATTCATGGGAAGCCTCCTCTCCCGGATCTTCCCCTGGCAGAACTCGTAGGCCTCGTCCTCGAAACCGCGGTTTGATTCGCCGGAGCGGATATCCTCCTCCGTGGCCTTGCGGATAATGCTCTTCAGGTCCGTGGGCAGTTTGTGCAGGGGGACGGGTTTCACCTCCGAGACGACGAGCCCCATGCAAAGGCCGTTGTCCGTCTGGACGATGACCGCATCGTTTTTCTTGAGGGAGGTCTCTCCGGCATTGAAGTTGATCACCTTTCCCTCTTTTTCAATCTTGACGCTGACGATGTTCCTCACCGGTGGCAAAACTCCTTCCCGGATCCGGGACCCGGGGCAGGACTGAGTAATTTCAAAAGGTTATGCCTGCCTTGATAATTTAAAAGCCATCGCCTCCAAAGTCAACTGTTTATTCGCGTTCTTCTCCAGTGCATCGTAGGCCCATGCGATGGTATCGAGGTCCGACAGGATCTCCTCGGCGCTCATGCCGCCGGCCATGGCCTGGATGTCGCCCGCGAAGTCACGATGGACGAGCCTTACCGCTTCGCCCGTCTCCTTGTACACGAGAAGGTCCCGGAACCAATTTTTGAGGATTTCAAACCGCATCTGGATATCTTTCCTTTCCTTCCCGAAATCTCCGGCAAAGAGAATCCCTTTCATGGGGTCCGAAAAACCCTCGCGGATTTTCTCGATAAACTGTTTCCTTTCGGCCAGGTAGGACTCCCCGTGCATCTCCAGGGCCCTGCCGATGCTTCCCCCCGAGGAGGCCGCCAGGGCCGCCGCCGTTTCGGCGTCCAGGCCGGCTTTCTCCTCGAGGCAGCGGGCCACCTCGACGGAAGGAATCGGATGAAACCGGAGCTTCTGGCAGCGCGAGAGAATCGTCATGGGGAGCTGATAGGGGCGCGAGCTGATCAGGATGAGGACATTGGCGAGGGAGGGTTCCTCCAGGGTTTTCAGAACAGCGTTGGCCGAGGTGATGTTCATCCTTTCCGCATCGATGAGAATGAAAATCCTCTTCCGCCCTTCGAGGGGTCTGAACCTCATCTGGTTGCGGAGATCCCTTATGTCCTCGATCTTGATGAACTGCCCCCGGGGTTCGATGACGACGACGTCGGGGTGGTTTCCGTTTTCGATCTTCCGGCAGGACGGGCAGAGGCCGCAGGCGTCCAGCGTATCGCAGTTGAGGGTTTTCGCGAAGGCGAGGGCCGTCGTTCGTTTCCCCACCCCCTTCATGCCATGGAAAAGAAAGGCATGGGGAACCCGGCCTTTCTCCACCGATCGCTTGAGGATGGCAAGCGGTTTGTCCTGACCGTATATCCCCTCGAAAAACACAGCCTCACCTCTTGAGCGCCTCGTCGAGGATGGCACAGACATCCCGGTGGATCTCATCGATTGCCTTCGTACCGTCGAGCACCCTGAACCGGGCCGGTTCAAGGCCGGCGATTTCCAGATACCCTTCCCGGATTCTCTGGTGGAATTCCCCGGCCTCCTGTTCAAACCTGTCCTCGGCCGCGGACCCCTTCCTTTTGGATATCCTCCCCAGGGCCCTTTTCAGCCCCAGTTCGACGGGGACATCAAAAAGAAGGGTCAAATCGGGGCTCAGGGATCGTGAGGCAAAATCAATGATGCGTCGGAGGGCCCCGATTTCCATCCCCCGGCCGTACCCCTGGTAGGCGATGGTCGCATCGGAGTACCGGTCACAGAGAACCACCCTGTTTTCCCTCAGGGCGGGCAGAATGACGTCTTCCACATGCTGCGCTCGCGCCGCCGCAAACAGAAGCAGCTCCGCGGCCGCGCCGATCTGAAAGGCGCCCCGGTTCAGAAGGATCCGCCGGATCTTGTCGGAGAGCGGCGTTCCGCCGGGCTCCTGGGTCACAATCAGGGCGACTCCCTTCCGCCGCAGATAGTCCGCCGCCAGCCTGATCTGGGTTGTCTTGCCGCAACCCTCAATTCCTTCAAAGGTGATAAAGACTCCCACGGGAAACGCCATCCGAATGGTAAGGATACCGGTGAATAAAAAAGGGGAATCTCGCTCTCGAGAGAGAAGCCGGATTCCCCTTGTGATTCTCTGTATGCCGACGAATTACTTATCTTCCCCGGGCAGAATCGCCTCGACGGGACACACATCGGCGCAGGCACCGCAATCCGTGCAGAGGTCCGGATCGATCACATACTTCTCCTCCCCCTCACTGATGGCTTTGACGGGGCATTCCTCCTCGCAGTTGCCACAGGCAATGCATTCATCGTTAATCGTGTATGACATGGTACGTAAAACCTCCGGCTAAGCAATCCATTTGTTATCACGCAAAAAAATCCAGCTCCACGCCACCACCGATGGCCCGGGGAGCCGGGTTTGTCCGTCGCTCTATCTCAGATTTTTATGAATTATTCAAGCTTTTTATGCCGACGGTTTCTCGCCGCGGAAATCAGACGGAATCAACCCGCTTGACCTCGGGGACCAGTTTCTTCAGGTAGCTCTCGATCCCCATTTTCAGGGTCATCTGGGACATGGGGCACCCCTTGCAGGCGCCCAGGAGTCTCACTTTCACCACACCGTCTTCGGTGACATCCACGAGCTCCACATCGCCGCCGTCGGCCTGAAGGTTCGGCCTGACTTTCTCGATGATTTCCTTAACCTTTTCTTTCATCACGCGACTCCTCTCGGGCACTGGGATCCGGGCATCCGGCATCGGGCAAAAACAAAGCCCCTTTTATGATATGCGTGCCGGAGGTTCCGTTCTTCATTAATGTAATCACGAATACGCTGGAATCAATCCTCGCCCTGATGCCGGATGCCTGTCGCCCGGTGCCTGCTTCAATGCGGCATCCTGTCGATCACGAGGCCCACGGTTTTCCCGGCCACTTTCGAAAGCTCGGGCCGGAACCACCTGTACTTCTCCTGGACCTCGTGCCGGGCGCTCCAGATGACCGTGCCCGAATCGGCGTCCACCAGGGTCATGGCTATACCGATCCTCGCAACCTTTTTTTCGCCCAGCGTCGTGTATTCCCAGAAGTCGAGAGTGGACACGAGCAGGGCGTCCACACGAAAAACGGAACCCATTTTCTTTGAAAGATCGGGATCGGAGAAATTGACCGTTGCGAGCTTCGACAGGTAATCCGTCACGGCCTTCTCGAGTTCCTTGTCCTCGGACAACCCGTCCTGGATCGCCGCGGACGGCAGGACCTTCTGGAACCACTTCCTCCGCGTCAGGTCATCGGCGATGATCTTGTCGATCGTGCCCCTGGCCTCGGTGTTGATTCCCACGTCCACGGGGAGAACGCCGATGGTCTTCGGCCGAAAAGTCCTGGCTTCAGGCGCGGTCTTGACATATTGAAGATCCCCGCATCCCGTGAAAGCCATCAGGGCCACGGCCAGCACACCCCTCACGACAGTTCGAAACACGTTCATCCTCCCGTGCCCGGGTTTTTTCTTGTCATGAAACACATCAAAGACCATGGACATACAACGCGTCCTTCAGGACGTCGCCCTGAAAAGGAAAAGGGCTCTGAAAACAAGCCAGACGATGGTCACAGCTCCGGCCAAGACATAGTTTGTCTCCAGAAACCCGTTCAGAACCGCCGCGGAAAACGCCGCCTTTCTATCACAAAGGTCGAAACAAATCCACATGTAAAACACGCAGGCGAGCAGCGCGAAACTCGCCGTGGAGGTCCATCCGAGGGGAAAAGACAGGGCAAGCACCAGAAACAGGACGATGGACAGGCCCTCCACGAGCCGCCGGGTCCGCTCCTCCCCGATGACGACGGGGATGGTCTCCCGTCCCATGAGACGGTCGCTCTGGATGTCCATGACGTCCGAAAGGGCCGAGCGGACAAAGACGACGGAGAAGGTGAAGAAAAAGGCGACGACCATCGCCGGCTTGACGACAAACGAGACATCCACCTGGGGAACGACCGCCACGACAGCCGCCCACGCCACGGCCATGAAGGTGTTCTTCATTCCCGGCAGGTCCTTGAGCCTCCGGATACGCCATCTTTTCGGAAAGATCCGCGTGTTGTAGAGGGCGCCGACGACCGACATCACGGACAAAACCAGAAAAGACTCAAAACTGATGAGGTAAGCCGACAGGAGGGAGATAAACATGCAGAAAACGGCAACAACGGTGAAAGCCCCCTCACGCCTGAGGTAAGACTCTTCCCGGAACGACCCCCTGAAGGGCGTGGATTCCCGGTCGATGAGGCGGTTCAGGGTGTGCACGGAAAAAACGTAGGCCGAGGCCATGAGAACGGCCAGGGGGCTGAGGGATTCCCTCTGCAGAAAAGCCGAGGCGACGGCGAGGCTGCCCGCCCCCAGGGCCGAATAGACATCCGTCCGGATCGCCTGCAGCCAGACATTGATGAGGCGCTGTTTCAGCGTTCTTCTTTTCTGAACCAGACGATCGGTGATGTGGTCGACGACACGTTCGATGATCCAGTTGGGGGTCGAGGCGCCGGCCGATACCCCGATCTTTTCATAGGCGTCGATGGAGACGCCGTCCAGCTCTTCCGCCGTCTCGATGTGGAAAGTGGGGATGCCCTTCGCCGTCGAGATCTGGACGAGCCTCCGGGTGTTGGCGCTGTTCCTGCCCCCGACGATGAAAACGGCATCCATCTCGGAAGCCAGATCCCTGATCTCCGACTGCCTCTTCTCCGTGGAGTCGCATATGGTGTCGAAGACCAGCACGTCGGAATACCTGGACCGGATCCTGTCGACGATGGCTGCGTACTCCTCGGCACTCTGCGTCGTCTGTGCGACGACGCAGACGCGCTCCAATGACGGCAGGGTTTCCACGTCCTCCAGCCGGCCGATCACGATGCCCTGCCCGGCGCTGTAGCCGAGCAGGCCGTCGACTTCCGGGTGCTCCTTGTCACCCACGATGAGGACGGCATAACCCCGGGAGGCATGCTTCTTGATGATGGCCTGGACGCGGCCTACCCGGGGGCAGGTGGCGTCGATGATCTTCAAACCCTTGTCCCGCAGGATTTTTCGCTCCTGCGGCGATATCCCGTGGGCGCGGATGATGATGGTGCCCTCTTCGACGCTGCCCAGATCGGTCACAGGGACGATCCCCCGCTGTTTCAGGAGATCCACCGTCTGCGGGTTGTGGATGAGGGGGCCGTAGGTATAGATCTTTTCATCGCCCTTGTGCTGGGCGATGTCGAGCACCAGATCGACGGCCCTTTTCACACCCATGCAGAAACCGGCCGTTCTCGCCAGTCTGATCTCCATCGTTTTCAGCTCACTTGGTCAGATAGAGGAAAAATTCCCGGTTGCCCGCGGGACCGGGCAGCGGAGATTCGCAGACCCCCCTGACCTCCAGCGGGATCCCCCGGCAGAACTCGGCCATGTCCTCGATCACCCTTGCATGGACGGCCGGGTCGGCGACGACACCCTTCTTGCCCACCTCACCCCTCCCGACTTCAAACTGGGGCTTGATGAGCGCGAGGATTCGCGCCTTTTCCCCCACGAGCGCCGCCACCCGGGGCAGGACGAGCTTGAGCGATATGAACGAGGTGTCCACCACGGCGATGTCGACGGAATCTTCGATCCCCCGGCCGTCGAAGAAGCGGATGTTCGTCTTCTCGAAGAGGACCACCCGTTTGTCGTTCCGCAATTTCCAGGCGAACTGCCCGTAGCCCACATCGACGGCGTACACCTTTTTTGCGCCCCCCTGCAGGAGACAGTCCGTGAATCCTCCCGTGGATGCCCCCACGTCCAGGGCCACGAGTCCCGTCACGTCGATGCCGAAGGTATCGAGGGCGCTTCGGAGTTTGACGCCGCCCCGGCTCACGTAGGGGTGATCCTCCCTTCGGAGGCGCACCTCGGCATCGGTCGCCACCAGTGCACCGGCCTTGTCCACCCGCGTCTCGCCGACCATGACGATTCCGGCAAGGATGAGAGCCTTCGCCCGTTCACGCGTCGGGGCGATCCCCCGGTCCACGAGAAGCCTGTCGAGCCTGACTTTGGCGCTTTTTGAACCCATGGATGAGCGGAAAAGGTTCAGCGGGAAATCATCTTCCGGACGGCTTCCCGGATCCCCTCCTCGTCGATGCCGTATTTCCGCCTCAGCTCCGCCTGGGTGGCGTGTTCCACGAAGACATCGGGCACCCCCAGTCTCGTGACGGCGACATCCCTGAGGTCTTTTTCCTGGAACAGCTCGAGTACGGCGCTTCCGAAGCCGCCCATGAGCACGTTTTCTTCCACCGTGATGACGCGTCTCGCCGCGGCAGCGATCGAACACAGGAGTTCCTCGTCCAGGGGCTTGACGAACCGGCAGTTGACGACCGCCGCATGGATGCCTTCAGCCTCGAGCTGCCGTGCCGCCGAGAGTGCCGGATAGACCGTGGAGCCGACGGCGAGCAGCACAAGATCTCCCCCTTCCTTCAGGACTTCGCCTTTCCCGATCTCGAGACGCCGCGGCGGATCCTCCAGCGGCACGCCCACACCCCGACCCCGGGGATACCGGAGGGCGGCGGGACCGGTATGATCGATCGCCGTCTTGAGCATGTGACGGAGTTCGTTTTCGTCCTTGGGCGCCATGAGGATCAGGTTGGGGATGGATCTCAGGTAGGCCAGGTCGAAGAGCCCCTGGTGGGTTGCGCCGTCCTCACCGGCAATCCCTCCGCGGTCGAGGGCAAAGACGACGGGCAGCTTCTGAAGGCAGACGTCGTGGATGATCTGATCGTAGGCCCGCTGCAGAAAAGTCGAATAGATGGCCACCACGGGCTTGAACCCCTCAACGGCCATCCCCGCCGCCATCGTAACGCCGTGCTGTTCGGCGATGCCGACGTCGTAGAATCGCTCAGGCAGTTCCCCGCAAAAGAAGTCCAGTCCCGTACCGGAACACATGGCCGCGGTGATGGCCACGATCTTCGGGTCGTCCTTCGCGAACTGGACGAGAGTCCTGCCGAAGACCTCCGTGTAAGCCGGCGGGCCGGCGCCGCCGCCGAGCGGGTGCCCCGTCTCCCGGTCGAAGGGCCCCACGCCGTGAAACCGCGACGGCTCCTCCTCGGCAAACCGGTATCCCCTGCCCTTTTTCGTGAGGACGTGAACGAGGACGGGCCGCTTGAGCTCTTTCACGTTCCGGAGGTTTTTGATGAGATGATCGAGCCGGTGGCCTTCGAGGGGACCGACGTACTGAAACCCCAGTTCCTCGAAGAGAACGCCGGGGACAAAAAGACCCTTGAGCGACTCCTCGGCCTGCTGGGTGAACTTCACCACCTGCTCGCCGATGTTCGGGATGGTCTTCAGGAAGTTCTTCACATCGGTTCTGAACTTCATCATCTTGTGACCCGTCATGATCCGGTTCAGGTAGGACGACAGGGCTCCCACGTTGGGGGAGATGGACATCTCGTTGTCGTTGAGAATGATGATCAGATCCTTTTTCCGGTCGCCGGCCCAGTTGAGGGCCTCGAATGCCATTCCCGCCGTCAGGGAGCCGTCCCCGATGACGACGATCACCTTGAAATCCTCCCCGGTCAGGCACCGGGCCTCGGCCATCCCGGCGGCAGCCGACAGGGAGGTGCTGCTGTGACCGGTGTTGAAGGTGTCGTAGGGGCTTTCCTCCCTGCGGGTAAAACCGCTGATGCCGTCCTTCTGCCGCAGGGTGTGAAAGCGGTCCCTCCGGCCTGTGACGATCTTGTGCGCGTAGGCCTGGTGCCCCACATCCCAGACGATCCTGTCCCGGGGGGTATCGAAGACATAGTGAAGGGCGAGAGTCAGCTCCACCGTGCCGAGCGACGGGGCAAGATGCCCGCCCGTCCGGGACACCGTTTCAATGATCTTCTCCCGGATCTCCCCGGCCAGAATCTCCAGTTCTCCCGGTTGAAGCTTCCTGATGTCAGAAGGAGAGTCGATCTTTTCGAGCATGGATTTCAGACCTCAAGATCATGACCGTCATGATTTGCGTTCGACCATATAGCGGGCGATTGCCCTCAGGGGTTCGGCCTTCCCGTCGAAATCCTCGAGATGGACGACGGCGTGCGCCGCGAGTTCCCGGGCTTTCCGGCGGGATGTCTCAAGACCCACGACCGCGGGGAACGTCGCTTTCCGGCGCCGGGTGTCACTCCCCGTCTCTTTGCCGAGCACCTCCCGGCTCCCCTCCACGTTGAGAATGTCGTCGGCGACCTGGAAGGCAAGCCCCAGATCCCGCCCGTACTGTGAAAGGGCGTGAGTCTGCGCTTCCGTCGCGTCCCCCAGAATGGCACCGCTGCGGACGGAAGCCGTTATGAGTGCACCCGTTTTGCGGGAATGGATAAAATAGAGGGTCTCCTCACCGACGGTGCGGCCTTCCGACTGGATGTCCACGACCTGGCCGCCGACCATGCCGAAGGGGCCCGCGGCCCGGGCAATCTCCCGGATCACCCTCAGGACGCGATCGGCCGGCACCCCCTTGAATCGTTCTTTCTCTGAAAGCAGATGAAACGCCTCCGTCAGAAGGGCGTCTCCCGCGAGGATGGCAAGGGCTTCTCCGAAAACCTTGTGGTTCGTCGGTTTTCCCCTCCGGTAATCGTCATCGTCCATGGCCGGGAGGTCGTCGTGAATGAGGGAGTAGGTGTGGATCATCTCCAGGGCGCACGCCGCGGGAAGCGCCGCTCCGGGATCCCCTCCCACCGCTTCCGCCGAGGCAAGGCAGAGGATGGGCCGCAGCCTTTTCCCCCCCGCGAAGACACTGTAACGGACGGACTCAACGAGGGTGGGGGGTACGGAGCTCAAGCCGGACAGGCAGCCCTCGAGGGCGGCGTCCACGATTTTCTTTTTCGACTCGAGATAATCCTCAAGGTTTATTTTCATCTTCCCCGGTTTCCCCCGAATAGGGCTTCAGGACATGACCCTCCTCGGTTTTCAGGAGGACCTGGATCCTCCGTTCGGCTTCATCCAGCCTTTTCGCGCAGAGCCGAGACAGGCGTATCCCCTCCTCGAAGGCCTTGAGGGATTCCTCCAGCGTCAGATCCCCCTGCTCCATCCGGCGGACGATATCCTCCAGCTTGGCAAGGGCTTTTTCGAATTTCTCTTCTGCCATGGCGATCACTCCCTGTGGATACGAATAACCCTGGCATCGAAGCTTCCCCGGGAAACCTTGACGCCCACCTCATCCCCCACCGCGAGAGCCGCGGCCTCCTTGATGATCAGGCCCTCCGGCATTGTTCGGGCGATACTGTAACCCCTCTTCAGGATGGCGAGAGGGCTCAGCGAATCCAGGATGCCCGTCTGGGTCTCAAGCCTGCCCTTGAGATGATCCAGCATGCGGTGGAATCCGGTTATCATGTTTTTTTTCATCTGTTCAATAAGAAAGAACGAATTCCGGATGCCGGCCAGCGGTGTCAGGGCCATGAGGTGCCGGCTCTCGGCCGCAACCCGCAATCTTCTCTCGCCGGTTGCGCGCCGCAACGACGCCGAAAGATTTTCAAAGAGATCGTCCAGGGCCATCCGGAGTTCGGCAATCTTTCGCCGCGGGTCTCGCAGGCGCTCCTGCAGGGAAGCCAGCCGATCGGCCAGATGCTCCCTGAGCCTGCGGTGATGGGACTCCAGGCGAAGGCGCAGCCGTCCCAGAGTATCACGCAGCTCGCCCCGCACCGGGACCACCAGTTCGGCCGCGGCGGAGGGCGTGGGAGCCCGGAGGTCCGCCGCAAAATCGGCAATGGTGAAGTCGATCTCGTGACCCACGGCTGAGACAACGGGTATCCGCGATTCGACAATGGCCCGGGCGACCCGTTCGTCGTTGAAGGGGGCGAGGTCCTCCAGGGACCCCCCGCCGCGGGCGACGATGATCACCTCCACGTCCCGCAGGGCGTTCAGGTTTGCCAGGGCCTCCACGATCTCGGCAGGGGCCTCGGCTCCCTGGACGCGAACGGGCGCGACGACAATGTCCACAGAGGGGAAACGCCTCCCGGTGATATTGAGAATGTCCCGGATGACGGCTCCGGTGGGCGACGTGACGACGCCGATTTTCCCGGGAAGATAGGGGATCGGTCTCTTGCGTGCGGGATCGAAAAGCCCTTCTTTTTCCAGGCGCGCCTTCAGCTGTTCGAAAGCGATCTGCAGGGCCCCGATGCCTTTCGGTTCGGCTACTTCGATGATGATCTGGTATTCGCCCCGGGGTTTGTAGACGGCGAGCCGCCCCCGGCAGATGATGTGCATGCCGTCCTGGATTTCGAACCTCATGGCGCGGTAGACCGGGCGGAAGATCACGGCCCGGATCTGCGCCTCTTCATCCTTGAGAGTGAAATACAGGTGGCCTGAGGCGGGTTTTCTGAGATTTGAGATTTCCCCTTCAACCCAGAGGGAATCAAAACTGGACTCGAGAACGAGCTGGATTCTTTCCGTCAGTTCCCGGACGGTCAGGATTTCCTTCATTCGATGCGGCAACCTCTCGCGAATCAGGGGCTCCCGTCTTCGGCCGGCTGAATCCCCGATCCTTGAGGGGTTTTCTAACAGAGCCATCAAGGGGTTGCAAGAACTTTGTATCTCCCGGTAATGGATGCCGTTATACTATCCGGCACGAAGCACACCGGCCGGCACCGGCGAAAAGCGGCCCGACGGACTGAAGATCAGGGCATCAGGCCGGGGATTCGACAAAAAGCCGGCCAACGACAACCCCCCGGGGAAGTCCATTCAGACCATCGGCCACAAACGTGTGACAGACAACAGGAAGTGTGGTAGACGATAAACGTTCCATTGAAGGGCGGGCGGGGGAATTCGACGCCGCATCGAATGACAGGGATTTCCCCGCAGCCTTCATGAACAGGGTGAAGCAACAAGCCATGTCGAATACCCTCTGGATCCTCGAAGCAACGGACAATGAAAAATTCCCCTACCGCCTCACCATCAGGCAGAACGAGAGGATACTGCTCCGCCTGTGGGTTCAGGAACGATGGCCGGGACAGAAGGGAAATGTCTTCTGCATCCACGAGGAAGGCGAAACGGAACTCTATCCTGAAGCAGAAGTGGAACGGGTTCCCGTCATTTCATTGAATCGCTTCGGCAAGAGGCTCGCCGTCGTATTGGACAGGCCGAAGAACAAACGGTGCGATTTTCTCTTTCTCACAAAGAAGTACAAAAGGAAGGAAGGCCGGTACGAGCAGATCTTCTGGCGGACGGAACGCGGGCTCAGGGAACGGAAGCCCAGGGTAAAACTCACGACATACACCCGCGGCACCCTCGCCATCTCGATCGATTCGGGCGAGCGATACCCCTGGGGATTCCCGAACGAAAGGGTTTCGAGAGAACGGCTTCCCGTCGGGGATTACGCGCTGAAAGACGAAAACAGGATTCTCGCCCTCGTAGAGCGCAAGACCTTCGACAACCTCCTTCATGAATTCGGAAGGATGCACATCTTTCACCAGCAGCTTGCCGAACTTGCGGCGTATCGCAACGCCGCCCTTGTGATCGAAGCGAATTACTCCGATTTTCTCAATCCCGCCAAAATGACATATTTCCCGCCGGCTTTCGCATCGAAAGCCATTGCCGAACTCCACGCCCTGCACCCGGACCTGACGATCTTCTTCGCGGGCAACCGCAAGCTCGCCCGCGAGTGGACTCATCAGTTCTTTTCCGCAGTCACCGCCCATGAAGAAGACGCCGCGCACCATAAGGTATCGGAAGTCGTCGCCCGCTACGGCACACCGCCGGAAGCGACAGGCGGAAGTTATTACGACATCAGGCGGTGCATCGAAAATACGTTACCCGACGAATTCACCGTGGCCATGCTCCGGGAATCATTCCCCGATGCGCCCCAAACAACCATCCAAAGGGCGCTGCGGGTCATGAAAAAGGAAGGCATCATCATCCCGCACGGCAGGGGGAAAAAGGGTTACTGGACGAAGACGGGAGGAAGGAGCCCGGGTTTTCCGGATACGGAGCCGGACGGGGCCGGGGTCGGACCAGGCTGATTGATGGATATTCTTAGATTAAGACACCGGAAATCCGTGTTTTCAGGCCTTAGAACATCATTTCCATGCCCCGAAATGCTGCCGTAAGAAGCTCATACCCAGGTACATCATAATAATGCCGGCGCGCCCTTGCCATAGAGCGTCATCCTTGGAATAGGGTTCTGGGGGTCGAAAATATCATTCTAAGGCTAAAAACTGCCGCATCTTTAAGTTCTTTCGTCATGAAGACAGGCACTTCACCTGTTCCGACCCGAGGGCGCGCCCCCGACCCGAGGGTGTCCCCCGAGGACGTCCTGCGAATTAAACCGTCCTGCGACCGCAGGGAAGGCGGGACAGAAAGGGGGGCAGGCTGTCAGGAAAGCAGCCTGCCCCCCTTGCATATCCTGAACGGGCAAATAAATAATGGTGGAGATGAGGGGGATCGAACCCCTAACCTCCGCATTGCGAACGCGGCGCTCTCCCAATTGAGCTACATCCCCACATCGATTGCGGGTTGCAAATATACCACGCCCGCCCGCCCTGTCAAGGTCTGATTCTCCATCCCCCTTCAGAATATCCCCTTAGAACCGATAGAAATAAGTTGTGGAGGAGCCTATCCTCCTCCCCTTCCGCCAGGGCGGCAGTCCATCCGGGATGTCAGACAGGGGCATAGAATTTGCACTTCCAGCTTCATGATAAAAGCAACTCACGGGGTGATATAACATGGCGAAATTAGACCATCTTTTCCGGTTGATGCACGAGCGCAACGCCTCGGACCTCCACATCTTCAGCGGCAACGAGCCGGCACTGAGAATACGGGGGGACATGGTGAGAATCTCAGACGAGATCCTGACGAACGAAAAATTGAAGGATATGCTCTTCGAGATTATCACGCCCGACAAGGCCCGCTTCTTCGAGCAGACGGGGGATCTGGACTTCGGTTACGAGGTTGAGGGGCTGGCCCGTTACCGCTGCAACTACTTCATGCAGAAGAACGGCCTCGGCGCGGTCTTCAGGGAAATTCCGAGCACCATCCTCTCCATCGACCAGCTGGGGCTGCCCCAGGTGCTGAAACAGCTCTCCATGCTGCCGCGGGGACTTGTTCTCTGCACCGGCCCCACGGGGAGCGGCAAATCGACGACTCTTGCCGCCATGATCGAGCATGCCAACCAGAACCGAAAAGGTCACGTGATCACCATCGAGGACCCCATCGAATTCGTCCACCAGGGGAAGCAGTGCATCATCAACCACCGGGAAGTGGGAAGCCACACGCAGTCCTTCGCCATGGCGCTGAGGGCGGCTCTTCGTGAAAACCCGGACATCATCCTTGTCGGTGAGATGCGAGACCTTGAAACGACGGAGCTCGCCATCGAGGCGGCCAACACGGGACACCTCGTGCTCTCCACCGTTCACACCATGGGGGCCACCCGGACCATCGACCGAATCGTTGACATGTTCCCCTCGGCCCAGCAGGCCCAGATCCGCACGTCCCTTTCCGAGTCCCTCAAGGGTGTCATCTCCCAGGCCCTGTTCAAGCGGACGGACACCCTGGGCCGCGTGGCCGCCCTGGAGATCCTCCTGGTCACCCACGCAGCGGCGAACCTGATCCGGGAAGAGAAAACCTTCCAGCTCCTGACGGTCATCCAGACGGGAAGGAGGCTGGGCATGGTTTCCCTGGATGACTCCATCATGGAGCTTCTCCAGAGAAGGTGGATCAGCGTGGAAGAGGGCTACGAGAAGTGCGTCGACAAAGACCGGTTCTGCAAGCTCCTCAAGTACACGCCCCCCGAGTGGTGAGGTCTCTGAGGATTTCTTCGGCCAGTGCCGGGAGTCCCGCCTCCGCGTAGGCCTCGGCCAGATGAAGGGAATAAAAGGGGTTCGCCGGCTCCGTGTCCACCGCTTTCCTGAAGGCCTCTATCGCCTCGTGAAATCTCTTCTCTCGTAACAGGGACTTCCCGAAACGATTCATGTAGGCCGCAGCGAAGGAGGGTGCTTTCTTCGCCGCTTCGTCGTATGCTCTTCCCGCCTCCTCGATCCTCCCCAGCTTCACGAGGACATCCCCGAGGTCACAGAAGTAAAGGGACTCGTCGGGGCTCTCCTTGATGGCATCCCTGAAGGCCGACTCGGCCCTCTCATGGTAACCGTAATGGGCCAGGTTGATCCCCATCTTGTGATGCACCAGGGCGGCGCCTTCCGGGTCAATGGCGATGCTTTTTTCATAGGCCTCCCGGGCGCGGTCGAAATCCCCCGCCGCGATGAAGGCAAGACCCAGATGGGAGAAGTAAAGCGGGGATTCGGGGTCCATTTCGGTGAGGCTCGAGAAGATTTCGACGGCCCGCTCCAGGAGGCCTGCCCGGATGCAGGCGTCCCCTAACGTGAAGAGAAGCGCCGTGTCGCCCGGCTGGGCCTTCACCGCCCTTTCACAGACATCGACGAGCGGACCGTGCCGGCCTTCCTGCCGGAAGATCCGGACGAGTTCGTCGTAGGCGAAACCTGTGAAGACCTTTCTCTTCAGCTCCTTTTCCAGGAGTCCTTCCAGACACTCAACGGCATCGTCGAGCTTCCCGGCGTCCTTGAAGGCCAGGGCGAGATGGAAGACATGGGAATCCTCGCCCGGATTCTGATCCACAAGCTTCCTGTACAGTTCGATGGCCTCTTCATGACGCCCCTCTTTCATGCAGCGCTCGGCAAGCCTGACGCTCTTATCCGACGTGTCAAAATCTTTCATCGCTGATCCGATCCTCCCGTGACTAGCAGCGGTCTATATCCCCAAAACATGTTTCATGCAATATCGAAAATCAGGCTTGACGGGGAGGACTCGAATGTTTATATTGCCAAATAGCAATATGGAGGTGTTTATGAAAGACTTTATAAAGGTCATGAAGGCTCTATCGGACCCCAACCGGGTCAAGGTGCTCAAGATGCTTCAGCACAAGCCCATGTGCGTCTGCGAGATTCAGGCCGCCCTCCGGATAGCCCAACCCACGGTTTCCAAACACCTGAAGGGTCTCGAGGAGGCCGGCCTTGTCAGCTGCGAGAAAGACGGTCTCTGGGTGAACTATAGCCTGTCCGACGGTGCATCAAGCCCCTACGTGTCGAGCCTGCTCGGAAATCTCAGGCATTGGCTGGATCACGAGCCGGAAATCGCTGAACTCATTGAAAGAACCAGAGACATCCGGAGAGAAAACCTCAGAAAGAAATGAAATTCCATATTGCCAAATAGAATTACAGGAGGCCTTATCAGCAGGCCTCCATCGGCGTCTGTGCCGCCCTTTCCCTTCGGAGGAGACAGCTCATGTTGATGGATTTGATCATCGCCGGTCTGTCGGCGATTCAGGATTACGTGGCCACCCACGTGCTCACGTGCCTGATCCCGGCCTTCATGCTTGCCGGCGGGATGGTGACCTTCATCAACCAGGAGGCGATCCTTAACCACCTGGGTGAGAAAGCAAGCAAGGCGAAGTCCTTTTCAATGGCATGCCTGGCAAGTTTCTTTGTCGCCGCCTGTTCCTGCACGGTCATCCCCGTGTCGGCGGGCCTGTATTTCAGCGGTGCGGCCATCGGGGTTGCCTTCGTCATCCTCTGGGTGGCCCCATCCGCCAATATCCTGTCTCTCATATACACGGGGAATATCCTGGGCGGTGAGATTGTCATCGCCCGCATCGTAGCCTCCCTGGCCATGGCTTTCGTCGTCGGCTGGGTGATGATCCTGACCTTCCGGAATGAGTCCGGGCAGGTCACCGCTCCGGTCAATACCGGCACGCAAAATAACATTATTGCCGGGAATCACCTGGTCTTTCTCCTGCTCATTCTGGCCTCCCTGCTTCTGCCCAACTATGTCGGCCAGACCGGCCCTTACCTTCAAAAGGTCATCATCTGGGGTATCGCAACGGTGGTTCTTATAGCATACGGCCTGAAAATATTGTCGAAAGAGGAGATCAGGAACTGGCTTCGGGAGACGTGGTGGTTCGTGAAGATGATCTTCCCCCTTCTTCTCGCCGGCGTTTTTCTCGTCGGCGTCCTGGGAAAGCTTCTTCCGGAGGACTGGATTCGGTTTTGGCTCGGCGGGAACGGCGTCACGGCATCCTTCATTGCCACTTTCATCGGGGCCGTCAGCTACTTCGCCACGATGACGGAAGCCCCCTTCGTGGACACCCTGATGAAACTCGGCATGGGCAAGGGGCCGGCCCTGGCCCTTTTACTGACCGGTCCGGGACTGAGTCTCCCTAACTGGATCGCCATCGCACGGGTCTTCGGGGTGAAAAAAGCCGTTGTCTACGTGATCACCATCGTCATCCTGGGCACCTTCGTGGGCTGGTTTTTTGGAAACTTCATACTTTAAGAAAGGAGTCGACCGATGAAAATCATTGTTGCGGGCCCCGGCTGCGCGAGGTGTCAGGCCACTGAAAAAAACGTGATCGAGGCCTGCGCCCAATTGAACCTCCCTGCGGAGGTCACCCATGTCTTCGATGTGCGGGAATATCCGAAGCTCGGCGTGCGGGTGACGCCGTCCGTCCTCGTCGACGGGAGGATTGTCTTTTCAGGAAGGCTTCCGACGGTCAATGAACTGACAAAGATCCTCTCGGACATAAAATAAGACATTTCAGGCACACGCCGGCGGGAGGATCCGCAGGCCCCTTCGACCCCGAAGGGAAAGGTGCCCCGATACGGTGCCGAAGACCATGAGGCGCTTGCCGCCGGTCATCGGATCTCCCGTGAGAAGGCAATCCCGGGTTCCGGGAGAAGCGGGGCGTTGCGGCCGTTCGAAATATGGGGTGTGACACCGAATTTCACGTGCTGTGCACACTTGCCGCCCCGTTAAAAATAGTAGCCCGCCCGGAGTTCCAGCCGGTAGTCGTTGGGCTTTTCACCGTATTCCGTATCGGAGGAGCCGAGAATGAAAGCCGCCTTGAGCCGGAGCTCCAGGTTGGTGATACGGCTGTAGACGATCTCCGGGGAAAGAGTGAAGCTCCCGTCATTGAGATTCAGAATCGTCGTCACGGCGGGATTGAAATAGAGGATGTCGAAGGGCTCCTTCTGGGCGATGCGGAGGTAGAGATAGTCCCGCATGGGGTTGATCCGGCCGTAGGTTCCTGCCGTCAGGGCGGCGGCCCTTTGGAGGCCCCTGTCGTCGCCGGTGGCCAAGTAGGTCCGGTAGCCGTCGTTGATGTACCCGAAGTAGTCCACCATCTCGTTTTTCATGAACCCTGTTCCGTTGTGGTAATACTCGAAAATGTAGGTCGTGTCCCGGGCGGTGAGATACCTCGTCCCGATCAGGTAACTCACCGCGTCGTATTCATCGGTGCGGGTGCCGCCCGATCGGTCGATGGAGGTCCGCTGATAGTCCAGGATGTAGGCGAATTCGCCGTGGATTTCCCAATTCGTCGTGATGTTCCGGGAGACGTCGGCACCGTACCTTGTCGTCCTGCTCCCGCCGGTCAGGAACATCAGGTCGATGTCGGTGTCGTAAAACAGAAAATAGAGCTTCCCGGCGAGATTGAGATAATCCTGGCCGCCGAATTCCTTGTTGATCTCCTCGGTGACGGGAATCAGGACGGGTGTCACGGCGACGGTCTTCAGGGGCCCTTCGAAACTTTTGACATAGTCTGCAGAAAGACCGATGAACCCTTCCATGCCGATCTCGGGGTCTTCCGGGTCCTTCGGCCTGTCGATGAACGCCGCGGGGTTCCAGGCATACCCCTTGCCCCATTTGAAAGTTCTTTTACCGGCGTCGACCTTCGTGCCGGGCAAGGGATTGAGTGTCAGGTAGGCCTCGTAGAAGGTGCTGTCTTCGTCATTGCCCAGGTAGGAGTTTTTATAGTCCGTGTTCGTCTTGAAGTAAAACCGGCCTATGCCCTTTTCATAACTCCCCTCCAACTGGAGTTTGAGATTGTACTCCTGGAGCGTCTTTCCCTCGTCCCGGTTGTAGAACTTCAACTTGTAGAGTGCGGCTTCATGATCGGTCCAGAAGTTGACGGGCTTCGCCTCGATGTAGCCGCCGAAATGGTAGGGTTTCCTCTCCGTCTCGGAAACATCGAAGGTATAGGGCTCCTCCGCCTGAAGGGCCTGAGGCAAAAAGACCGCCGCGGAGACCAGAGCGGCGAACGCCAGAATCCATGTCCTGCTTGTGCCCGAAAGGGCGCTCATCACGAACTTCCGTCTAACGCAAGGAACCGATGTTGGGCATGAAGGTGAGTGTGAAGACCTCGTCCCTGAATTCCCGTTTCCTGATCTTCGCGTAGATCATGACGGACTTATACCCCTTGTAGAGGGGGCTGTCCGTTTCGATATACGAGGGCCTGACGATCCCGCCTCCGAGGTCCTTCACCTGCTTGAAGTAGAGCGTCTTGATCAGCATCCCCGCCTCCGTGAGGCACTCGATCTTCGTGGGAAGTTTTCTGCTCTTGTCGGCCCGGATTTTCAATTGATCGTAGGCCACCGCCCTGTTTTTGGCCTTCAGGTGCAGGAGATACTCGTCGCCGACGGCGTCGACCTTGACTACATCATATTCCGCGGCGTAATCGAGTTGCAGGATGTCGGAGTTGTTGAACACCCCCCCGACGACGGATTGCAGGCTTGTGATGCGGATGGGCTTTCCCACGTTGGGGATGTAGAGCCACATGTTCTCCCCGAGCCGAAGGGTGCTCCTCCCCCTCTCGCTGGCCGGCTCCAGGAAGAGGGCGGCGATCTTGTCCATGCCTTTCTTGACGGAAAAAAGGGTGAACTCCTTCCGGCTGCCGTCGGGCTCAACGTTGATGAGCTTCCGGTACATCTCGAACGATTCGGGATTGAGGTTCCGGTCGATCTCTTTCAGAAGCTGTGTGCCGTCGACGGCAAAGGACGGTACGGCAAAAGCCAGGATCAAAACGACGAGCCAAGAGATGAATTTGCGCATTTTTCCTCCCTGTTCTTGTTCCGGCGTTCGTTTTTCACTTCTTCGACTCGAGGGCTTTCTTCGCCGCCCCTTCGGCATTGCCACTGAACTCCAGATACCCCATCCCCCTGTTCTTCATGGCCCGGATCATGTTTTCTCCGAACGCCCCGGCCGCGATCACGGTCACCCCTTTTTGAGCCAGGAAGGAGACGACCGCAGTCCCCGTACCTCCCCCGGCGGACCGGTAAGGATTGTCGACCGCTTCCAGAAACTTCCCCGACCCGTCGAAGATCAGGAAGTGAGGCGCGCGAGCGGCCACACCGCTCACGTCGGCGGCCACGGTCTTGTTTTCCGCAGCGACGGCGATCTTCCCCTGATCCCCGGCACAAGCAGGATTCGTCATGAGAATAAACGCCGCCAGAATGAATAACCACGTTTTTTTCAATTTCTATCTCCTTGCGTTTTATTTCACGTCTTTCCCTTTTGACCTTCAGCCTTCTTCTCTGAGCTCTCCATGATCGATCATACATGTCTCAGCGCCTGGATCGGATCCATGCGCGAGGCCTTCAGAGCCGGCTGCAGGCTGGCGACCACGGAGACGAAGATCACGATAGCCGAGATCGCCAGTATGTTCACGGGGTCGACGGTCGGAGAAAGAACCAGCCCTTTCTGCTGCCCGAAATCGAAGGTCACCCATCTTGAAACGTTCAGGATGAAGATAATGGCCAGCCCGATCAGGTTTCCCGCCACCACCCCGATGACCCCGAGGCACAACCCCTCGATGACGAACATGGACAGGATCTTCGACGGCAGCGTGCCGATTGCGGCGATGGTCCCGATCTCCCGTATCCGCTCATACACGGCCATGATCATGACGTTCATGATGCTGATCAGGACCACGGCGATGAGCATGAGCTGGATGAAGACGGTCATCATGTCGATCATCCGGGCGACATTGTAGAAGGGAGACAGTTGCTGCCAGGCGTGGACTTCAAAAATCGGTTTGCCTTCTTTGTTCATCTCCCCGGAGAGCAGCCCGTCGAGCTTCTTGGTGAAGGCCTCGGCTTCACCGAAATGCTTGAGCCGAATCGCCACCTCGCTTACCTCCATCTCTCCCATGCGCAACACTTCCATGGCATCCTCGATATGGATGTACCCGTCCCGCCCCCCGGGCCCCGTGGCACTTTCGAGAATTCCGGAGATCTTGAACTGCCTGCCGTTGACGGAACCGTCCTCGTTGGTGGCCACGATGACGATCATGTCCCCGATCTTCGCCTTCATCCCCCGGGCGAGCAGTTCAGGGACGAATATCTCCCCCCGGTTGAGGGTGCCCTGACCCTCCGCAACCCTCGAAGGAAGGAGAGGAATGGCCTTGAATTCCTTCTCCGGGTAGACGCCGTTGAGGCGAATGTTGGTGGTCTCCACAAAGGTGCTGAACATCCCCCCGAATTTGATCCGCGGAGAGTAGGCCTCGATTTCCGGCTGCCCGTTCAAAATGCTTTCCAGTTTCCTGAACGCCTGAGGCTTCATATTCATGTTGAGAGGCAGGTTTTCGATGGAGGCGACGTAGCCTTTGCGATGCACCTGCAGATGTCCTATCATGGAATCGGTGATCTGCCCGATCATCATATTCTTGAAGGAGCCGGAGATGGAGATATAGCTCGAGACGAAGATGACGCCGATGGCAATCAGGGAGGCGGTCAGGATCGTCCTTCGCTTGTAGCGGAACAGGTTCCGTACGGCGATTTTAAACAGGTCACCCATTTCCCCTCCCCCCTTTCACCTGCCGGTCCACCAGCCTCCCGTCGGACAGGGAATAGACGATCTCCGCCTCACCTACGATCTTCTGGTCGTGTGTGGAAAAAACGAAAGTCGTCCCGAGTTCGTCTTTCATCTTTTTCATGAGGTCGATGACGGCATAAGCGGTCTCGGAATCGAGGTTTGCCGTCGGCTCATCGGCGAGCACCAGTTGCGGGTTCGTCACCAGTGCCCGGGCGATGGCGACCCGCTGTTTCTGGCCGCCCGATATCTGGTCCGGGTATTTGTTCCTCTGATCCGCCATGCCGACCTCTTTCAACAATTTTTCCACCCGGGCCTGCCGCTCCGCCGGGGGAAGCGACTGGACCATCAGAAGCGGATATTCAATGTTCTCATACACGGTGAGGACCGGCATCAGGTTGAAATCCTGGAAGATGAAACCGATGTGGCTTCCCCTGAAGGCGGCGCTTTCCTTCCTGTCGAGGAGGGAGACATCGGTGTCGGCGACTCTCATCGTGCCTTCCGTCGGCTTGTCCAGGCAGCCGATGAGGTTCAGGAGCGTTGTCTTTCCGCTTCCCGACGGCCCGACGAAGGAAACGAAAGAGGCGGGTTCAATATCGAACGAAACGCCCCGGAGCGCCCTGACCGTGATTTCGCCCGTCCGGTATTCCTTGGATACGTTTTCCGCCGTGATAAGCGCCATACCTATCTCCTCCGTCAGGGTTCATTAACCATCGCCGTTTCCGTCAAACCCCTTCAGAACCCCATGTCATCGCAAAACCCGAGCGAAACCGGTTGGACAACCGCTACGAGGACAAGAAAGGCCGGTCCTGCCAGTCGAATGGTTTGAGGAGATTCGCCCGGCATATTCGTCGGAAACAATACCGGGCGCCCGCCCTCCAAACGAAAGGCTGTCAAAAAATCTGTTGTCGATACCGCCGTGAGCCGGCCCGGACCGGATTCCCCGTCGGCGTCGTGCAGCAGGGGCACACTGTATCTTGTCTTTATCTCTACCGCCCAGACGGGGGAGCCTGCCTTTGCAGTTGACCCGCGCGCCCCTGGTTTCCACCCTGTCACAGCGGTGAAGGGCTTGTCAAGACGTTCGACGAACCGGCCCGGACCGATCCGGACGGGAACTGTTTCTTTATTTCAATCCGTCGCCTGTCGGGCCTGACACCGGCATCCCGCGGATCTTCATGCCGATATGCAATCTCCTCGATTCAATGGGAAGGGGAAGTATCTCCGCGAGCCTGTTTACATGGTCATTCGCCCCGGAGCCTGCGCTTTCACATCATGCCGTACTTTTTGAGCTTCTGGTGGAGCGTGCGGCGGGTGATGCCGAGCCTCCGGGCCGCTTCGCTCTTGTTCCCGCCCGTCTGCTCCAGCGTCTTCAGGATCGTCGCCTTCTCAAGCGCCTCGAGGGAAGACTCACCGCCGGCCCCGCCCGCCTGTCCATGCCCTTCGGCGACAGGCCGATCCAGAAGGATGGGCGTCAACTCCCCTTCGTCGATATACTGCGAGCGGGACATGACGACGCCGCGCTCCACGGTGTTCATGAGTTCGCGGACGTTCCCCGGCCAGTCGTACCGGATCAGGCGGTCCATGGCCTGCGGCGAAAAGCCCTTTACACTCTTGCGGTTCTTCTCGGCAAAAATCCGGAGAAAGTGCTCCGCCAGGGGAGGGATGTCGTCCTTCCGTTCCCGCAGGGGCGGCACGTGGAGGGTGACCACGTTCAGCCGGTAGAAGAGATCCTGGCGGAATCGCCCCGTGTCGATCTCGCGGAGGAGGTCCCGGTTCGTGGCGGCGATGACCCGGACATCGACGCGGATGACCTCTTCACCCCCCACACGCGTGATTTCCCGTTCCTGGAGGACCCGCAGCAGTTTCACCTGCATGCCGACAGACATCTCGCTCACCTCGTCGAGAAAGAGGCTGCCGCCGCTCGCCTGTCGGAACTTCCCCTCCTTGCGCCGGTCGGCGCCCGTGAACGCGCCCTTTTCGTGGCCGAAGAGCTCCGACTCCAGGAGCGTCTCGGGGATGGCAGCACAGTTGATCTTGATGAAAGGACCTTCCCTGCGAGGGCTGTTGTAGTGGAGGGCGCCGGCGATCACCTCCTTTCCCGTCCCCGACTCACCGGTGATGAGAACCGTCGCCTCCGAGGGCGCCACCTGCGCAACCGTTTCCAGGAGTCTTGTCATGGCGGCGCTTCGCCCGATGAGGTTGCCGCGGTCGAACTGCAGTCGCAGGCTCTCCTTGAGGAGCCGGTTCTCCTCCCGCAGGCGGCTGTGTTCCATGGCCCGTCCGATGGCCACCTGCAGCTCGTCGAAATCGAGGGGCTTGGTCAGGTAGTCATAGGCCCCCTTTTTCAGGGCCTCCACGGCCGTCTCCACAGAGGCAAAGGCCGTCATGAGGATGACGGGGATGGCCGGATTGAAGGCCTTGATCTCCTCGAGGGCCTCGATCCCCGAGACATGGATCATGCGGATGTCCATGAGGACGAGATCGAAGGGTCTACGGCGAACCGCTTCGATCGCCGAGCCGCCGTCGTCGGCCTCGGACACCTCGTACCCCCAGCTCGAAAGCAACGTCCGCAGCATCGTGCGGTGGGCGAGGTCGTCATCCACCACGAGCACGGAACTTTTCCCTTTGATCATTCTGAAACCTCCGTCGCCGCATCGGGACTTCCGGCCGGGGTCGCTTCCCCCGTGGGCAGAAGAATCGTGAATGTGGTTCCGCCCTTCGGTTCGCTCGTAACCCGGATCTCGCCGCCGTGGGCTTCGACGATGCGGTGAACAATGGCAAGCCCGAGTCCCGTTCCGGAGGCCTTCGTCGTGTAGAAGGGATCAAAGATCCTGTCCATCTCCTCCCGTGAAACACCCGGCCCCGTGTCGGAGATCGCGACCCGAAGCGTCCTCCGGTCCTGAAGCCCCAGGGTCAGCGTGAGAACACCGCCCGCCTTCATCGCCTCCAGGGCATTCAGGCAGAGATTCAGAAGGGCCTGTCTGACGCGGTCGGGGTCGATCATGGCATCCGGTGTCGCGGGCGCGATTTCCGTCTGGATGGCGATTCCCTTTTTGCGTGCCTGCAGTTCCGTGAGCCTGAGCGTGTGTTCGATCAACGACCCCACGGAGGTGCGCGCCTTTTTCATCTCCATGGGCCGTGAAAGATCCAGAAGCTGCCTGACGACGCGGTTGAGACGCTCCACCTCCTGGATCATGATGTCCGCGGTGCGGGTGTCCTCGGGGCTGCTCCGGAGCTTTTCCTTGAAGTAGGTTGCAAACCCCTTGATGGAACTCAGCGGGTTTCGGATCTCGTGGGCCACCCCGGCGGCGAGACTCCCGATGGAGGCCAGTCTCTGGCTCCGGGCGACCTCCGCCTTGAGCTGTCGCAGTTCGGTGAGGTCCCTGAAGAGGATGACCGAACCCTGAGGATTGCCGCCTTCTTCCTTGAGTGTCGCCGCGATCACGTCGAGAGGAACCACCTTGCCCGTGTTCACCGTGCATTCAATCTCCCTTTCGATGACCTTTCCACCCGGACCGAGTTCCGCGAGGACGCCAGGGCATTGCTCCGGAAGAACCTCTCCGGCGGGACGACCGACGACGTCCACGGCATCTTTTCCCAGGATGGCCTCCGCCCGGGCGTTGAAGGCCGTCACCCTGCCATCGCCGTCAAGGGCCGCAAGGCCTATGGGCATGTTCTCGACGAGGCTGTCCGAGAAGACCTTCACGCGCGAATAGGACGACCGGGTCGAAAGGTATCCCTGGGCAAGAATGAGGGCGAGCATCCCCGCCAATCCCGCCACGACGAGGATGACGGCCAGGGTGACGGTGGACCGGACGTCCGCTTCCCGTGCCGCAAGCATGGGTCCCATGTCAAGCCCTACGAAAATGACCAGACCGGGCGAATCCTTTCCCGACGGGGCTGGATCGCGGGGACCTTCGATGGGTATCTCCGCCGGCGCGAACCGCCGGTAGACCTCGAAGGTGTCGGCCCCTTCCCGGCTCGGCACCTGTCGCCACTCCACCTTATTTAAAAGGGCGGCCCTCCGGAAATCGAGGTCTGTCACATAGTGCTCTCCGACCATGGTCGGGTCGCTGTCGGCGAGGATGACTCCCTTTGTATCCGTCACCGTCAGATAATGGATCCCCGGCTCTTTCGCCATCTCGATAAGAAGCTTCTGCAGCTGGAAAGGCCCCCACCGCATCCAGGTCCCCGTGCGGGCGGAGGCCTCGAAAGACCGGATGAGGGATTCTCCCTGCCCCACGAGAAGCCGGATCGTGGCTTCTCTCTGCTTGTGGATGCTTTCCCGTGCCATGAAAAGGAAAATGGTCGCAAGGATCAAAACCGCGCCGATGATGACCCAGGGTGAAAGGAACGTCCCGACTCTCTGTCTGCCTCCCATCATCTATGTCCTTATATATTGCTTTTTTTATTCATCCTTGCGCTCTAAGCCTTCAGTCCCCTGTACCGCATGGATACTTATTACACAACTGTATACATGAATTGCATACTAAATATCCACCTTTTTGTTTCCCAGCCGGGGACCGGAAAGCCATCAATCAAATAAGGCTCAATGATATCACATACATGGATACATATAGATCTTCTGGCACAGCCCTTGCCGTAGACCTGTACCAAAAGAAAACCATCTCGAAAGGAGACAATTAAATGAAAAAGTTGATGGCAGTTGCATTGTCCCTCCTTCTGGTTACGGCCCTTGCGGTGTCCGCCGAAGCCTACCGGGGCGGGGGAAGAGGCTATGGTAACGGCCCCTGTTACGGTGGTGAACTGGGGCATGTACCCGGAATGAACCTGACGGCCGAGCAGAAGGCGAAGATCGCCGATATGCGGGTCGTCCACCAGAAGGAAATGAAACCCCTTCAGGATCAGATGTTCAGCAAGAAGGGCGACCTGCGGCTGCTCTGGCAGGAGAAAAACCCCGACCAGGCAAAGATCACGGCCAAGCAGAAGGAGATCAGGGTCCTTCGCGACCAGATCGAAGACAAGGCCATGAATTTCCGCTGGGCGCTCTACAAAGAACTGACGCCTGAACAGCAGCAAGCCCTCAGGGCCTATGGTCCCACGGGCCGATGCTTCGGGCCCTGCTTCGGTACGGGCGCGGGTCCGGGTGGCGGCCCCGGCAGGGGTCACCGCGGAAACCGGTAATACCTTCTTCATCTTGCCGCAGGGAGTCGCCCGGAGGATGACCCGCCGGGCGGCTCCCCCCTTCTTTTTACACCCGTTTCTCGCAAAAGATGCAGGCCTCCATCTAATAAGCGGCGACGCCGACCGTTTATTTGTTTGCAAAACCCTCCCGCATTCCTTTAACTTACTCAGCCGAGACCGCCGATTCACGGGGAGGTGAAGTCCATTGACCCGGAAGGGAAAAGTCCTCTTCGCATGCATCCAAAACAGCGCCCGAAGCCGGATGGCCGGGGCTTTCCTGACGTTCATGGCCGGCAAGCGATACGAGGTAAAAAGAGCCGGGCGTGCTGAACCCCCCGGTCGTCGAGGTGATGGCGGAGATCGGCATCGATATTGCTAATAACCGTACAAAGAGCGTCTTTGACCTTCTCGAAAGAGGCGAGTGCTTCGACGATGTCATCACGGTCTGCGACGATGTCAGTGCTGACGAAGTCTGCCCCGACTTCCCGGGCCCGGGCAAGAAAATCCACCGGGGGGTTCAACAACCCGGGGTGGATCGAAGGCGGCCGGGAAGAGAGGGTCGAGAAAATAAGGGGCATCGGTGACGGGATTCGGACAAGGATCCGGGAATGGCTGACGGAGACGACGTCAAGAGAACTCCGAGCGCACGGAAAGAACACCGGGAACAGACTTTCCCGGAAGAACCCGACTTCTTCGGCTATAAGGGGAACAAATCCGCCCGGAGGGCCGCAGCACTTTTTCCAGAGAGGGAACGAAGCGCATTCTCGAGCTGCGAAGCGGCCAGGGTGGCGACATCCTCTTCTTCGCGGGACAGAACTTCCGGGTCTGTGCCGTCGACAACAGCGCCGGAGGATCGGGGGGCATCCGCAGAAAATCAAGGGATCCGGGCCTTGCCCGGCCCATCGAGACCGTGGATTGCGACGTCCGGGAGGGACTCCCTTTCGAGGAGCGCTCCTTCGACGCTTGATTTTCACACATGCTCTATTGTATGGCTCTCACGGAGACAGGACTTCGCCGACTCTCCCGGGAGATTCGGCGAACTCTCCGGCCGGGGGGAATGGACGGCCACAGGTCCCGGCACAAGACAGACCCCCGCTTCCGGAAGGGCGTTCATCAGGGCGTGGACCCGTACGAAACCGGCGGATTCATCGTTCCCTTCTTCGACCGCGGAGAGGTGAAACGCCTTTCGGCGGGTTACGACATCCCCGCCATCGATGAATTCGAGGAAGGAGAACTGCCCCGGAAACTTTTCATGGTCGCTCTGCAAAAGAAATAATGAACAGGCACAACGGTTCTCACGAGAGATCATTCAGCGATGAGAATTCTGAATCTGAACAGAAAAGCGATCACCGTCACCCTGTCACTGGCGGCGATCGTCATCGTGGTTCTTTACTCGGTCTGCGGTGATTCCTGCGCCTACCTGAGGGGGACGCTTCTGGGGCTCGACCTGCGCTGGGCCGGAATTGCCTTCATGACCGCCGTCATGATCGTGAGTTTCCTGAAAAAGGATCTCCCCCTCCTATTCATGCTGGCCGCGGGCGTCGGCGCCGAGGTGTATCTCGTGTGTTTTCAGGTCTATCACGACATCTATTGCCCTTACTGCCTGCTCTTCGGCGCGATTCTTCTTCTTCTTTTCATCGTGAATTTCAGAGCGACGAAAGTGAGACAGACGGCTCTGGGGCTTCTCGGGGGCTTTCTCGCCTTCCTGATCTTCTTCGAGGGCATGGTAACGCCCGTGTACGCCGGCGACACCCTGGTGCCGACTTTCGGCAGCGGACCCGTCCAGGTCAGGCTCTACACGGACTATTTCTGCGGACCCTGCTCAGCCCTGGAGCCGCAGATCGCGAAATCCATCGAGGATCTGGTGAAGAAAAAGACGATCCGCATCACCTTCATCGACACGCCGATCCACAGGGAAACACCGCTCTACGCCCGGTATTTCATCTACATCTGCGGCGAGCAGAAAGATTTCTCCAGGATCCTGTCGGCAAGACAAACCCTCTTCGACGCCGCCCGAAAGGGGATCAGAGATCCCGAAGGTCTGGAGACGCACCTGGCCGGTCACGGCATCCGCTTTAAAAGAATGGACGTGAAACCGACCTTCGACGTGCTCAACGGCTATTTGAAGGAAGAGGGCATCCGCGCGACGCCGACCCTGACGGTCATGAAAGACGGCAAGAAAGAAACCTTCGTGGGTGTGCCTGACATCGCCCGGGCCATGGCCGGCCTCGAGTCCGCCCAAAAGCGCTGACGTCTACGACCGGAGGTGCTCCAGAAGGATTTTGACGCCGATGCCCAGAAGGATCAGCCCGCCGGCGATCTCAACCTTTTTACCGAAGACCCTGCCCAGTCTCTCCCCGAAAGCCATCCCGACCCAGGTCATCGCGAAAGCGACGGCGCCGATCACGCAGCTGGGATAGAAAATCGCCACTTGCAGAAAGGCGAAACTCAGGCCCACGGCCAGCGCGTCGATGCTCGTCGCGATGGAGAGCATGAGGAGAGGAATCCCCCTCGTCGGATCGGGCGAAGAGAGCTCCCTGCCGTCTCTCAGCGCATCGTGGATCATCTTGCCCCCGATGGCGGCGAGAAGGATGAAAGCGAGCCAGTGATCGTAATCCCCGATGAAGGTCGAAACGGTCAGGCCGGCCGACCACCCGATGACGGGCATGATGAACTGAAAGAAGCCGAAAGAAGAAGACAGCCTGAGGGCGGGCGCCCGGGAACGGCTTTTCAACGCGATTCCGGCCCCGATGGCAACGGCAAAGGCATCCATGCCGAGTCCGATCGCAATGACGAAAATCGAAAAAAAGCTCACTCGATCCCCGGCCCGCCTTTCTCTCCTCCCGGAGCCGTCCCCTTGAGGTGATCGAGGATTTTTTGAGCCACGACCCGGCTCACCCGTCCGGCGTTCATGATTTCCTCCGGCGAGGCTTTTTGAATACCGGCGATATCGCCGAAACGGGAAAGGAGCGCCTTCTTGCGTTTCGGACCGACGCCGGCAATGTCGTCAAGCCGGGACCGCGTCACCCGCTTTCCCATGATCTTCCTGTGATGGGTAATGGCGAAACGGTGGGCTTCGTCCCGGACCCGCTGGAGCAAAAAATAGGCGGCCGGATACCGGGCCATATAAACAGGATCTTTCCGGCCGGCCAGATAGACCCGATCCTCCCCCCGGGCGGCGATCCTTCGGGCCTTCAGGGCAGAGGGGATCGTCTCTTCGATTTCCACTTCACCCTTGGCGAGGCCGATCACGTCGGGCCCTTCGACCCCGAGTTCCCTGAGAACAGAGAGAGCGATGCCGAGCTGCCCCTTGCCGCCGTCCAGCATGATCAGATCGGGCAGGTTCTCCCGACGGCGGTAGCGTCTTTCCAGCACCTCCCGCAGCATGGCATAGTCATCGGCGCCTTCCACTCCCTTTATATTAAAATGTCTGTAGCCCGCTTTCTCCGGTCTTCCGCCTGCGAAGGTGACCATGGACCCTACGGCAAACCGCCCGCCGATGTTGGAGATGTCGAAACACTCGATCCGCTCGGGTTGCCGTTTCAGTTGGAGCTTTTCCCTGAGAATCGTGAGGGCCGTCTCCTCCGATTCGATGTTCCTGTCCGCCTTGAAGGCGTCCTCGGCGTTTCTCTCGGCCATTCGGAGCAGCCGGTTCCGCTCCCCTCTTCGGGGCCGCAGGATCGAGACTTTTCCTCCTTTTTTCTCACTGAGCCATTCGCCGATAACGTCACGATCCTCGATCTCCTCGGACGTAACGATCTCCTCGGGGATGAAGGACTCCCCGCTATAATACTGCTTGACCAGAGCGGAGAGGATCTCCGCGGGCTCGGCCGCCAGTCTCACGAGGGGGAACTTCATCTTCCCCAGGATGTTCCCGTTTCGGATGTGCAGGGCGAAGACCTGTGTCAGGGACCCTTCCCGGTAGAGCCCGAAGACATCCTGGTCCCTCATGGCCGGGGAGGCGATGCTCTGCTTCTCCAGGGTCCGCTCGATGGCGGTGATGCGGTCCCGGGTAAGGGCGGCTTCTTCGAATTCGAGGGCCCCGGATGCACGCTCCATCCTCTCGCGGAGATCCCGGAGAAGCCCCCGGCCCCGGCCTTCGAGAAAGGCGATCACGTCCGAGACGAGTGACCGGTAGTGTTCAGGGGTCACCAGCCCGCAGCAGGGCCCGAGGCACCGCTTGATCTCGTACTCGATGCAGGGTCTCCTTCGCTGACGGAAAACGCGGTCGCTGCAGGTCCTGAGTGGAAAGACCCGGTGCAGGAAATGAAGAGTCTCCCTGGCCGCGAAGCCCGAGGGGTAGGGGCCGAGGTACCGGGCACCGTCTTTTTTCACGCGCCGGACCAGCTGGAACCACGGGAACGTCTCCCGGAGATCGATTCGGAGACTGAAGTAGGTCTTGTCGTCCCGGAAAAAGACGTTGTAGCGGGGCCGGTGCTCCTTGATGATGTTGTTCTCGAGGATGAGGGCCTCCTTTTCCGTGTCGGTGACGACGAAGTCCAGATCACGGACCCGGGCCAGAAGAAACGGGATCATCGGCCGGGTGTCGTTGCCCTTGAAGTAGGAGCGGACCCGGTTTCTCAGGTTCTTCGCCTTGCCGGCATAGATGACCTTCCCCTCGCGGTCCTTCATCAGGTACACGCCCGTCCGGGGGGGGATGTTTTTGATCTTTCTCTCCAGGAGGTCACGGTCCATCGGTTGCACTATCCTCTGAGCTGAAGCTCCATGGCGGAGAGTTCCCGGATCCTGTCGCGGATCCCGGCGGCCTTCTCGAATTCGAGGTTCCGCGCGGCCTGCAGCATCTCCTCCCTGAGCCGCCCGATCATGGCGGGGATCTCCTTCAGGGTCACGTAGGGCGGCATCTCCTCCGCGGCGGCCGGAACGGTCACATAGTCCGCCTCGTAGATGGAGGCAAGCACGTTGTCAAAGGACTTGCGGATCGTCTCGGGCGTGATGCCCCTTTCCCGGTTGAACTTTTCCTGCATGGCCCGGCGCCGGTTCGTCTCTCTGAGGCATGCCTGGATGGCATCGGTCATCCGATCGGCGTACATGATGACCTGCCCCGAGACGTTCCGGGCCGCCCTTCCGCTCGTCTGGATCAGGGACCGCTCCGACCGCAGAAACCCTTCCTTGTCGGCATCGAGGATGGCCACCAGGGACACTTCCGGCAGGTCGAGACCTTCCCGCAGGAGGTTCACGCCGACGAGGGCGTCGAATTTCCCCATCCTCAGGTCACGGATGATCACGACCCGCTCGAGGGTGTCGATGTCGGAATGGAGGTACCGCACGGCCACACCGAGGCTTCGGTAATATTCCGTCAGGTTTTCCGCCATCCGCTTGGTCAGGGTAGTGATCAGGACACGTTCTTTCCGCTCCACCCGCTTGCGGATTTCGGCCAGCAGGTCGTCCACCTGGTGCGTGACGGGCCGGACGGAGATCTCCGGGTCCATGAGCCCTGTGGGCCTGATGATCTGCTCCACCACCCGGCCTCTGGCTTTCTCGATCTCGTAGGCCGCCGGGGTGGCGGACACATAGATCCTCTGCTGCGGGAAGGCCTCGTACTCGTCGAACCGCAGGGGGCGGTTGTCCAGCGCCGACGGGAGGCGGAAACCGTATTCCACGAGCGTTTCCTTCCGGGATCGGTCTCCCCGGTACATCCCCACGAGCTGGGGGACCGTTACGTGGCTCTCGTCGAGGATGATCAGGGCGTCTTTCGGTAGATACTCCATGAGAGTGGGCGGCGGCTGCCCGGGCCTGCGGCCCGTCAGGTGACGGGAATAATTCTCGATTCCCTGACAGTAGCCCATCTCCTCCATCATTTCGATGTCGAATTTCGTTCGCTGCTCCAGCCGCTGGGCCTCCAGGAGCTTGCCCGCCTTCCTGAACTCCCGAAGGCGTTCCTCCAGCTCTTCGCGGATCGTGGCGACGGCCCCTTTCATACGGGCTTCCGTGGTCACATAGTGACTGCCCGGATAGATGTCGATCCGCCGGAGAGATTCCAGTTTTTTCCCCCTCAGGGGGTCCACCACGGAGAGGGACTCGATCACGTCCCCGAAAAACTCGACACGGATGACACGGTCCTCCTCGTAGGCCGGAAAGATCTCGACCACGTCTCCCCGGACACGGAAGGTCCCCCGGTGGAAATCGACGTCGTTCCTCCCGTACTGGATGTCGATGAGCCGTCGGAGCATCCGGTCCCGCCCGATCTCTTCCCCCTCGGCGAGGGAAAGCGTCATCCCCGAGTAGTCCTCCGGAGCGCCGATGCCGTAAATGCAGGAAACACTTGCCACGATGATGACATCCCTGCGTTCGAGGAGCGATCGGGTGGCCGAGTGGCGCATTTTGTCGATCTCCTCGTTGATGGCTGAATCCTTCTCGATATAGGTGTCCGTCCGGGGGATGTAGGCCTCGGGCTGGTAGTAGTCGTAATAACTCACGAAATATTCGACGGCGTTTCCGGGAAAGAGGGTTTTGAACTCGTTGAAGAGCTGCGCGGCCAGCGTCTTGTTATGGGCGATAACGAGGGCAGGCCTCTGCACATGTTCGACGACCTTGGCGATCGTGAAGGTCTTCCCCGACCCGGTAATCCCCAGCAGAACCTGGTGCGGTGTTCTCTTTTCGACCCCGCCCGAAAGGGCGTCGATGGCCTGCGGCTGGTCCCCGGCGGGACTGAAATCCGAAACGACGGCAAATGGCTTCATGACAGGGTGGTCTTCCCGGGGGTCTCTGAAGGATGACCGTTACGACCCGGGACATTTTCTCAGCTTTTTTAATATAATGGACCTCGACGGGAGAAGCAAGCCCCCTTCCCTCAGCCCAAATTGAACTTGACTTTCGAGGGTTAGTATGCTTAAAAGGCGACCTTTACTACAGGCCTCTTCGAAGGACATGCACCATGAAAAAGACCCTGAAATGCGTATCGAATCTCAAGAGGAAAAGGACGCACGGATTCCGTGCCAGAATGGCGACCAAGGGAGGGCGAGTCGTCTTAAGAAGAAGACGAGCGAGGGGGAGGAAGCGACTGACCGTATAACAGCGACGAACGGCCCGGTGGTGAGCCTCTTGGAGCCGCCCGCGAGGGACGGGCCCTGATCAATCCGCGAGCATGGACGGCACAACATTCCGGAAGTACGAGAGAATTCGAAAAAGAAGTGACTTCACGACGCTTCACCGGCAGGGAAAACGGATCCATGCGGAGCACTTCACACTCATCCTGAAAAAAAATCCTCTGGGATTACGGAGGCTGGGACTCACGGCCGGCAAGAAGGTAGGAAATTCGGTTAAACGAAACAGAATGAAACGTCTCCTGAGGGAGTTCTTCCGATTGAATAAAGAAAGACTTCCCGCGTCACATGATCTCTGGGTCATTGTCCGGAAGGATTTCTCGGCCTTGAAATACGATCAGGTGTGCGACGCCCTGGAGAAAACCCTCGGAGAAAGACTGGTTGCACCGTAGATGATCAACGCGGTTCTGGTCAAACTGTCCACCGCCCTGATCAGGGCTTACCAGCTTTGTATCTCACCGTTCCTGCCCCAAAGCTGCCGTTTCTACCCCCGTTGTTCCGAGTACACGATGACGGCCATCAGACGCCGCGGGTTCGTCAGGGGTCTTCTTCTCGGCCTGAAGCGGTTGTCCCGGTGCCACCCATACCATCCGGGCGGCTACGACCCGGTCCCGTGAGGGAAATTCAAGGAGGTCACGAATGCAGAAAAGGATGGTTATCGCCATCGTCCTGTCTTTTATCATCGTCTTCGTCTATCAGTACTATCACGCCAAGAACATCGCCACGAAGAGGCAGGAAGATGCGCAGAAGAGTGAAGCGGTGACAACCGCACAGGATCGTCCCGCCCCCCGCCCGGTCCCCGAGGCCGTTGCGGTACCGAAAGCCGCCCCGGTCCCGAAAACCCAGAGCGTCGCAAGGGATATCCGGGTGGAGACCCCCCTCTACGCCGCCGTCTTCACAACGAGGGGCGGTTCCCTGAAATCGATCAAGCTCAAGAACTACCGCAAGGAACTCAGCGCCGACAGCGATTCCATCGAGCTTGTCCGCGTGCAGGAAGGCCAACTTCATCCTCTCGCGGTCCGCTTTTCCGACTCGAGCGTCCTCATCCCGCCGGATCTGGCCTATGACGCGAGTGCCGTCTCGCTTCAGGTCAACGACCAGACGGGCGAGCGGAAGCTCATCTTCTCCGCCGCCATCCCGAAAGCCGCGAAGGTGGAAAAGGTCTTCACCTTCTTCCCCGATCAATACACCATGAATCTTGAGGTCCGGGTCCACAACCTTGCCGGTTACCCCATCGAGCAGAACGCCGTTCTCAGCTGGAGCGAATTCATGGACCCGAACGCGAAGGCGGACAAGGAACAGGAGGAGGGCCTCATCGCCCTGGTCAAGAATTCCGTCGAGCAATTCGAGGCCGGCAAGATCGAGGCGAAAAGAGTCGTCGGGCCCGACGTGTCCTGGGGCGGCTTTGAGAGCAAGTATTTCCTCGCGGCGCTGATCCCCAAGAAGCCCGCCCTGACCAGTTTCCAGATGGAAAAAGACGCAAACGGGCGGATATCGGCAAGCCTCGAGGGGCCGAAAAACCTGATCCCCGTGGCGCAGACGGGACTTTTCAGTTACGCCCTCTACCTTGGGCCGAAGGATTACGAGTTTCTGAAAGCCCAGGGCGTCGGCCTGGAAAACGCCATCAACTTCGGTTCCTGGATCAAATGGCTTGCCATGCCGTTGCTCCTCTTCATGAAGTTCCTCTACAAATACGTCCACAACTACGGCGCGGCCATCATCATTCTGACGGTCCTGACGAAGATCGTGTTCTGGCCGCTGGGGACGAAGAGCTACAAATCCATGAAGGAGATGCAGGTCCTTCAGCCGAAGATCAAGGAACTGCAGGAGAGATACAAAAACAACAAGCAGGCGCTCAACCAGGCCGTCATGGAGCTCTACAAGAGCCACAAAATCAATCCCCTGGGCGGCTGCCTCCCCATCCTGATCCAGATCCCCGTGTTCTTCGGTCTCTACCGGGCACTCCTCTACTCCATCGAATTGCGGCATGCGCCTTTCCTGTGGTGGATCCAGGATCTTTCCGCCCGGGACCCTTACTACATCACGCCCGTCATCATGGGCGCCACGATGTTCATCCAGCAAAAGATGAGCCCCCCGATGGGGACCGATCCCATGCAGCAGAAGATCATGCTCCTCATGCCCGTCATCTTCACCGCCCTTTTCCTCAACTTCCCGTCGGGGCTCGTGATCTACTGGCTCTTCAACAACATCCTGAGCATCGGCCAGCAGTATTACATCAACAAGGCCCATGCGACATGAGGTGCAGGTCATGACAAAGACCCTTGAGATCGAAGGAAAAACCATAGACGAGGCGATCGAGACCGCATGCCGGGAATTCGGCGTGCCGCGGGAGAAGCTGAATGTGGAGATCATCTCCGAGGGGACTCCGGGCCTCTTCGGACTGGGATCGAAGAAGGCCAGAATCAGGGCAGGTCTCCTGGACCTTGACGCGGATCTCGGCCTCGCCTTCGACAGATCCGAAAAGACCGTCCGCGAGCGACCCGTGCGACCCGCCCGCAGGGAAGAACCCCGGGTTGCCCCTCCCCCGGCGGCGCGGGAAACGGCCCTCAAGGCCAAAGAGATCCTCGAGGGGATCCTCCGGCGGATGAGCGTGAATGCCCGTGTGTCGATCCGGGAGACGCCGGAAGTCATTCTTCTACAGATCGAGGGAAATGACAACGGGCTGCTGATCGGGAAGCGGGGCCAGACGCTCGATGCGCTCCAATATCTGGTCAACAAGGCCGTCAACCGCCAGGAAAAAGACCGGAAGCAGATCACCATCGACACGGAGAACTACCGCAAGAAAAGAGAGGAGTCCCTTGTCGCCCTCGCCGAAAGACTCGCCCAGAAGGTCAAGAAGACCCGCAAGGCCATCACGGTGAGCAACATGAACGCCCGGGAAAGGAGAATCATCCACCTGGCGCTGCAGGGGGACGAATCCCTGGTCACCAAGAGCCGCGGGGAAGGAAGCCACAGAAAGATCATCATCCAGCCCAGCAGAAAGAAGTAACTTCTTCACCCCTGGAATGCTGTGTTTCTGAAAGACACCATCGCAGCCATCTCCACCCCCGCGGGCATCGGGGCCATCGGTATCGTGAGGGTCAGTGGTCCGAAATCGGAAGAGATCGGACGTCGCCTGTTCAGACCCCGAAGCGCCGATTGCCGATTCGAAAGTTACCGCCTCTACCACGGTGACATCCTCTCCCCCCTCACGGGGAGCATCCTCGATGAAGTGCTCTTCGTCTTCATGAAAGGTCCCCACACCTTCACCGGAGAAGACGCCGCCGAGATCCACTGCCACGGCGGGCCCGTCATCCTTCGCCGGGTCCTGGATGCGACACTGGAGGCCGGTGCGAGACCGGCGGAACCCGGTGAATTCACCCGGCGGGCCTTCCTGAACAGCCGTCTCGATCTCTCCCAGGCGGAAGCGATCTGCGACCTCATCGCGGCCAAAACGGAGGGCGGCCTGGAACACGCCCTCGGTCAGCTGAAGGGCGCTCTCTCCGCCAGGATCGGAAGTATCCGGGAATCCATTTTACAGATCCTCGTGCCGCTCGAGGTATCGATCGATTTCGCGGAAGAGGACGTGGACCCGCCGGAGGGCGCGGCGCTGCTGCCGTCGATTGACCGGGTACTCGGCGACCTTCGCGCCCTGCTGGAAACTTACCGGGAGGGGAGAATATTCCGTGAGGGTCTCTCGGTGATCATCACGGGCAGGGCAAACGTGGGCAAATCCAGCCTTTTCAACCTTCTCCTGGGAGGAAAGCGGGCGATTGTCACGCCGATTGCGGGGACGACCAGGGATCTCATTGAGGAGACCGTCACCATCAAGGGGCTCCCGGTCCGGCTCGCCGACACGGCCGGGCTGCGCGAGACGGACAACATCATCGAGAAGGCGGGAATGGACTTCGTCAGGGAAAGGCTCCTCGACGCCGATGCCGTGATCGTCGTCCTCGACGGGAGCGAACCGTTCGGCCCCGAGGACAGGGCGATCCTCGAGGAAAACCGGAACCGAAACGTCCTCCTCGTCATCAACAAAGCGGATCTTCCGCGCCGGTTCTCGGAAATCGCACTCCGGGAGGTCGTGAGCGATCCCCGGCCTTTGTGGATCTCGGCGAAATACGGTGAGGGAATCGATCTCCTGAAGGAGCGGCTTCTCGAGGTCGCGGGGCGGGGAATGGGCGGCCATGACGCGGACGTCGTTCTGACGACGGCCCGGCACCGGCTCTGTGTGGAAAAAGCCGCCGGGTTCCTTGCGAAGGCACAACAGAGCCTCACGGCGGGACTCTCGCCCGAATACGCGGCATTCGATCTCCGGCAGGCCGTCGAAAGTCTCGATGAGATTGCGGGGAGGAATCTGAGCGAGGAGATCCTGGACGAGATTTTCTCCACCTTCTGCATCGGCAAGTAGTGCACGGGATGGAACGGGTTTCGTACCGCGGACAGCCCCGTCGTCCATACAGGGACCTCTTTCCAGGGACAACTTTTGGTTGCGTGGCGGTCCTTTTGGTGATAGACACAATGAATCCGAATAGTTTGCGGCGTCGCGGAATCACGGCCCGAGAATAAACCCCGTCTTTCACGTGTGGATCAAGATGTCTCAGGACCCCGATCTCAAGCACATCAGACAATCAAAAGGACTCACCATCGAGGACATCGCCCGGCGGACGCGGATCCGGAGCAGGTTTATCGAGGCCATCGAAGAGGGGAATTATCACCTTCTGCCGGAAAAATACTACGCGGAGACCTTCATCAAGGTGTACGCGGAAACACTGGGTATCGACAGCGCTCCCTTCCTGGATCGGTACAGAGGATCCTTCAGGACAACGGACACCGCGACCCGGAAAGAGCCGCAACCGGACATCAAGGTCGAGCCCGGGAAGAAAATGACCCGGCCGGTCCTGACGAAGAAACAGTGCCGGGTGATCGGATGGACGGTCTCCCTGGCCCTCATCGCGGCCCTCATCGTCTTCATCCTCTACCCCCGGGAGACGATCGTGGAGATCCCGGCGCCCCCTCCTCCAGCCGGGAAGCCGGTCGCATCCGACGGAGAGTCTCCAGCCCAGGGCGATCCGTCGAAGGGCGAAGCCGTCGAGAAGCCGGGGACCTTGCAGGAAAAGGCGGACGCCGGGGAAACACCGGCGCCGAAGAAAGATGCACCCCCGGCGGCGGTTGCGGAGGAGACGAAGAAGAAGTACACCCTCAGGGTGGAGGCGAAGGAACTGACATGGCTTCGAGTCAAGGAAGACAGGCAGGCGGCCCGTCAGTACCTGCTGCAGCCCGGTGAACGGCTGAGTCGTCAGGCGGCGGAGCGCTTCGAAATCGACATCGGAAACGCCGGCGGCGTGGAGCTTTTCCTCCAGGGAAAATCCCTGGGAGCGCCCGGCAAGCGCGGCGAGGTCCTTCGGCTGGTTTTGCCGGAGGAAAAAACGGACTGAGATTTCAGGGACGGGAACGTCGACGGCAGTATAAAAAAAAGGAGCGTGACATGTTCGGATTGGGAATGCCGGAGCTGCTCGTGATCCTCGTGATCATCCTCATCATTTTCGGGGCGGGAAAACTCTCAAGGCTCGGAGGCGACCTCGGTCACGGAATCAGGAACTTCAGGAAGGCAATGAAAGAAACCGAGGAAACAGAGAAGCCCTCGGAATCCAAGAAGACCGAAGGATGACCTCACCCTGCCGGCTTCAGAAGGGAACGTCGTCATCGGACGTCTGTTCCATCTCCGCAGGACCCGGCGCGCGGTCATCGGTCCCGGTGTCCCTGGACGGACCCCGGTCGAGAATCTGCATGTTGGAAGCGACGATCTCGGTGGTGAAACGTTTCTGACCCTCCTTGTCCTCCCAGGATCTCGTCTGCAGTCTCCCTTCGACGTAGACCAGCCGTCCCTTGGCAAGGTAACTCCCGCAGATCTCCGCGAGCTTCCGGAACGCCACGACCCGATGCCACTCCGTCCTCTGTGTCCTTTCACCGCTTTTGTCCTTCCACTGCTCGTCCGTGGCCAGTCGGAAGGTAGTGACCATGGCCCCGTCAGGCGTGTACCTCACCTCGGGATCCGCTCCCAGCCGTCCGACCAATATGACCTTGTTGACCATCCGAAGCCCCCTTTAGCATCCGATTTTCCGCGGATCATACCTGAGTTGCAGGCACTTCGCAAACGAATAATCGGCCTCGGGCAATTCGGACGCCCTCTTCCGCCCTCGCCTCCTCCCCCGGGAAATATCCATATTGACTTCGCATCCCTAATCAAGTAGAAATGCAAGTGTTATCAACACCTTCATTTGGTTTTTCCGGGAAAGAGGACATGCTCCGTTCGGCTCTTCTGGTGACCATCGGCGTGGCGGTGACCGCTTTTTTTTCGGTTTTCTGCGTCGTCTCATTCCCCGTCCTGCCGAGGAAGGAATACTCGATATTCTCCATCGCCCGGCTCTGGGGCAGGATCATGCTCTTTCTGGCCAGCGTCAAGGTGGAGGTTCAGGGCGGGGAAAACGTGACCTACGGCAGATCACAGATTTTCATGGCCAATCATCAGAGCGGCTTCGACATCTTCCTTCTGCTCGCCCACACACCGCGTTATTTTGCCTGGATCGCCAAAAAGGAACTTTTTCGCATCCCTTTTTTCGGCCTTGCCCTGCGGAGGCTGGGCGCCATCGAGATCGACCGGCGCAACGTGGTGCGGGCCAAGGTCAGCATCGACGAAGCGGCAAGAATCATCCGGGAGGGCAAATCGGTCATGACCTTCCCGGAGGGAACACGCAGCAAGGACGGTCACATCCAGCCCTTCAAAAAGGGAGTCTTTCATCTGGCCCTGAAGTCGGGGGTCCCCATCGTCCCCATCACGATCATCGGGAGTCGTGAGATCATGCCTAAAAAATCCCTGCGCGTCACGCCGGGCAGCGTGACGCTCGTCATTCATCCTCCGGTGTTTACCCGGGACTACTCGGAGGCAACCATCGACGACCTTGTCGAGCGGGTGAGACATCCCATTGCCGCCGCCTACTACGCCCACCGTCCGGACCTCCTGAAGGACGGGGAGGTGATGCCTTGAGTCTCTGGGAAGGCATACTGCTGGGGATCATACAGGGATTGACGGAACTCCTCCCCATCAGCAGCTCGGGGCATCTGGTCATCGCCCAGAGTCTCATGCCCGGCTTCCATCAGCCCGGCGTTCTCTTCGATGTCATGCTGCACCTGGGAACCCTCTCGGCGGTGATCTTCTTCTTCCGGGAGGATATCCTGGGCATTTTGAAGGCGATCATTCCTCCCTGGAAGCGACCCCGGCCCCTCTCCGGCCCCATGGACCCGTCGAGGGTTTCCGAAAAAAGGAGGCTTGTCGCCCACATCCTGACGGCCACTTTCATCACCGGCGTGATCGGTTTAAGTTTCAAGGATCGGATCGAAGCCCTCTTTCAATCCGTGGAGATCACCGCGGCAGGGCTTCTCGTCACGGGGGTCCTGCTCTTCTTCGCCGACCGGACGCGGGGCGCCGACCGGACCGGCGGAGAGATGACCTTCACGGACAGCATGGTGATCGGCCTCGTCCAGGGGATCGCCATCCTGCCCGGCATCTCCCGCTCGGGATCGACGATTTCTTTCGGCATCTTCCGGGGGTTGAGCGGAGAGGCGGCGGCGACATTTTCTTTTCTCATCTCCATCCCGGCCATCCTCGGGGCGGCGGTTCTCGAGGCGCGGCACTTTGCGGGCGTGGAGGGCGGTGAAATCCCCGCCTACGTTGCGGGAACGGCAGCGGCGGCGGTTGTCGGTTTCATGACGCTCAAGTTTCTGTTTCTGATGATCCGGAAACGGGACCTTCGTTTCTTCGGATACTACTGCTGGACCCTGGGCGCCCTGACCCTTGCCGTCAAGGCCCTGTTCGGGGCGTGACGGCCCGGAGGCCGCGGCGTCGATGCGGCGGAAAGAGCACATGGTGAACTTTAAACTGGACTCCAAGCGGGCAAGCGAAATCGTCGGGGTCGTCTTCTTTGCCCTGGCGATTTTCCTCTTTCTCTGCCTGCTTTCCTATCACCCGGAGGATCCCTCCCTGAGCCACTATGAGACCGTGCAGGACAAGATTCACAACCTGGGGGGCGTGGTGGGGTCCTACACGGCCGACACGCTCTACCGGACCCTCGGCGTGAGCGCCCTGTGGCTTCCCGTCTTTCTGCTCCTGACGGCCTTCAAGGCCTTCCGCATGGAAGAGTTCCGGTTGAGACCGTCCTGGTTTCTCGGCCTGATCAGTCTCACTCTGGCCACGGCGGCCCTGATCGCCCACCTTTTCGGGACGGTGGGATACCGCGGGTACCGCTTCGAACTGGGCGGCATGTTCGGAACCATCCTCGCGGAGTTTCTCAACGGTTATCTCAACGCCGTGGGGACGTTCATTCTGCTGGCCGCGGCCCTTGTCATTGCGCTCATCATCACCGTTGACCTGCCCGTGGTCTGGACCACCCGACGGGCCGGTCAGATCACGGGCGACTCCGCCTTCCGGCTCCGGATGTTCCTGGAGCAGACATGGGAACGGTTCAAGAAAGACCGGCGCCGGGCCGTGGAGAAAAAGGTCCGGCAGTCGAGGTCGGAGCCGGTGATCAAGGTGGCCGAGGAGAAGAAACCGCCGGCGGAAAAACCGAAAAAGAAAAAACCGGAACAGACGACCTTTGACTTCATCGCCGACAAGGCCACTTTCACGCTCCCCCCGATCTCGCTCCTGGACCATGTGCCGCGCAAGGACACAAAGCTCAAGAAGGAAAGCCTTCTCATGAATTCGCGGCTCCTGGAGAGAAAGCTTGCCGATTTCGGCGTGGAGGCCAAGGTGGCGGAGGTAAAGCCCGGTCCGCTCATCACGCTGTACGAACTCGAGCCCGCACCGGGTGTGAAGATCAACAGGATCGCCAGTCTCTCCGACGATCTGGCGCTGGCGCTCAAGGCCCCGAGCATCCGGATCATCGCGCCGATCCCGGGAAAGGGGACCGTCGGCATCGAGATTCCGAACCTCGAGCGTGAACCGGTCCATCTGAGGGACGTTCTCGACAACGAAACCTTTCTGGAAACGAAGACCCGGCTTCCCATCGCCCTCGGCGAGGACACCGTGGGCGCACCCGTCATTGCCGACCTGACCAAGATGCCCCACCTGCTCATCGCGGGGACCACGGGTTCGGGGAAAAGCGTCTTTCTCAACGCCCTGATCTGCAGCCTCCTCTTCAAAGCTCCGCCCGATGACGTCAAGTTCATCATGATCGACCCCAAGCGGCTGGAGCTCTCCGGCTACGAGGGCGTTCCCCACTTACTGCACCCGGTGGTGGTGGACCCGCGGGAGGCCTCCTACGTTCTCCGCTGGGCCGTGGAGGAGATGGAGCGCCGGTACCGGATCATCGGTGAGACGGGAACGAGGAGCATCGAGAAGTTCAACCGCTACGTCGATCGCGAGCAGGCTCAGAAAGACAGGCCCGCCCTCGACGGCAGGACGAAAAAGCAGGAAGGGGAGACGCCGGCCGATGAAGACCTGCCCGCCGCACGGCCGGGCGGCGACGCCGGGAAGGATCACGAAAAGCTTCCTTACATCGTCATCGTCATCGACGAACTTGCCGATCTCATGATGGTGGCCCAGAGGAATGTGGAGGAATCCCTGACGCGACTGGCCCAGATGGCGAGAGCCGCCGGCATTCATCTGATCCTGGCCACCCAGCGGCCTTCCGTCGATGTCATCACGGGCATCATCAAGGCGAACTTCCCGACACGGATCTCCTTCCAGGTCTCCTCGAAGGTCGATTCCCGGACCATTCTCGATCAGCTCGGCGCCGAGCAGCTCCTCGGCACGGGCGACATGCTCTTCCTGCCGCCGGGTCTCTCCAAGCTCAACCGGATTCACGGGGCCTATGTCTCCGAGGGGGAGATCGGAAAGATCGTCGCCTTTATCCGGAAACAGGCAAGGCCCATCTACGACGAATCGATTCTCAAGTTTCAGCCCGAATCGGGCGAGGGCGAGAAAGGACACGATGAATTCGACGAGAAATACGATGAGGCCGTGGAACTGGTCACGGAGCTGGGTCAGGCCTCCATCTCCCTGGTCCAGCGATACCTCAAAATCGGGTACAACCGGGCGGCCCGCATCATCGAAAAAATGGAGTCGGAGGGAATCGTCGGTCCCTCCGACGGCGTGAAACCCCGAAAAGTCCTCGCCAAGAAGATGCCGCGCTGACATTGAAAGACATTCCCGTCTACCTCCTCAGTCTCGGATGCCCCAAGAACCTCGTCGATGCCGAGGTCATGTCGGCGACCCTTTCCGAGAGGGGCCTTCGCGTCACGTCCCGCGAGAAAGAGGCCGAAGTGATCATCGTCAACACCTGCGCCTTCATCCGCCCGGCCAAGGAAGAATCGATCCATGCAATCCTCCGCCTCGCGGACCTGAAGAAGAAAGGAAACTGCCGCCATCTCATCGTGACGGGCTGCCTCTCCCAGCGGTACGGGAGGGAACTCCTGTCGGAGCTGCCCGAGGTGGACCTTTTCCTCGGCCCGGAGGAGGTCCCTCGGATCGCCGCGCACCTCTCGGCACTTCTTTCGGAACCCTCGCCGGAGACGAGGATTCACACCCCCCGGCCCTCCTTCCTGATGACGGCGGATCACCCGCGGCGCCTCTCCACCCCACGACACACGGCGTACCTGAAAATCGCCGACGGCTGCTCGAACCGCTGCACCTACTGCGTCATTCCCTCGATCCGGGGGAGATTCCGCAGCCGTCCCATGGAGGACGTCCTGCGGGAAGCGGGATCGCTCGCAGCCCGTGGGGTAAAAGAGATCGTCCTCGTGGCCCAGGACACTACATCCTACGGCAGGGACCTGAGAGAACGGCCGAACCTCCCGGACCTGCTGACCCGGCTTGCCGGCATCGGAGGGCTCCACTGGATCCGTGTCCTGTACAGCCACCCGGCCCGCATCACGAAGGATCTCCTCGAAACCATCGCCCGGGAGGACCGGCTTTGCAAGTATCTCGATGTCCCCGTGCAGCACATCGACGACGACATTCTGACCGTCATGAACCGGAAGGGAACTTCAGAACACCTGAAAAAAAATATCGAGCTTGCGAGGACGATCGTGCCGGGTATTGCCCTCCGGACGTCCCTGATCGTCGGTTTCCCGGGAGAGACCCGCAGGAAATTCGAAAAGCTCCGGCGCTTCATCGAGGAGATGCGCTTCGATCACCTCGGTGTCTTCACCTACTCGAGGGAAGAGGGAACGAAGGCCTTCTATGAACCATCACGGATCACCGAAAAGACCAAGAGTGACAGAAGAGACATCCTGATGAAGCTGCAGGCGTCCGTCTCCGCGGACATCAACCGATCGAAGATCGGGACGATCGTCGATGTCGTCATCGAAGGGAAAAGCGGAAACAAGACCTTCCCATGGGTCGGCCGGACCATGGGGCAGGCGCCGGAGATCGACGGCGTCACCTTCGTGCGGGCTCGCGCGGTCGCCGGCGACGTGCTTCGCTGCAGGGTCGTGGCGGCGGGCGTCTACGATCTCTTCGCGGAGAGTCTGGTGACGCCTTGAGACCCCGCTGAAGAAAAAATTTTTTCTGCCGATGATAAAAATGAAGAAATTGCTTGCATAATGGATCAAAATTCAGTTAGAAAAAAATTGAACTTCACGTGTCGCATCGTCGCCGCGTGAGTCGAAATACGGAGCAGGAAGAAACGAGACACACCAAAGACTTCCCGCAAGGAGTCGAGAAGGATGCCGGTCAACATCCAGCCGCAAGATCTGCCCGTATTACTCCTGCACAACGTGGATCCCGCATGGCCCCCCGATGACAGAAGGAGGGCCACCGGCGCAACGGAACAGCTGGAATCCGCGCTGGCGGATGTGGGACACCCGGTCACGTCCCTCCCCGTTTTCGATGCCGACATCGCCTCCGTGCTTTCCCCCTATCACCCCGACGACGCCATCGTGTTCAACTGGTGCGAGGAGCTCCCGGGCGTCCTCCACAGTGAGGCCCTCGTTGCCGAGCACATTGAAGGGCTGAATTTCGTCTACACCGGATCGGGCCCCGAAACCCTTGCCCAGTGTGCCGACAAACTCGGGGTGAAGCACCTGCTTCGGGAGGCCGGGATTCCGACACCGTCCTATCACTTCTTCGAGTCGCCGAAACGAAACGCCTGGCGCCACTTTCCCGCCATCGTCAAGCCCTCGCTGGAACACTGCAGCATCGGCATCACCCCCGAGTCCGTCGTGATGACCGAAGAAGAACTCCTCCGGCGGGTCGAATATGTGATCGATCGATACGACCAGCCGGCCCTCGTGGAGGACTTCATCGACGGCCGCGAGTTCCGCGTCTCCATCTGGGGAAACTCCCAGCTCGTGGTTCTTCCGCCCGTGGAAATGGATTTTTCGGCCTTCGAGGATGTCCGCGACCGGCTCTGCACCTATGACGCCAAGTTTGTGCCGGAGTCCGCGCACTACCGAAAGATCGAAACCATCCTGCCGGCAGCGCTGACGGAAGCCGAACGACGACGTCTCGAGCGCGTATCGAGACTCACCTACCGGGCCCTGGGCTGCCGTGACTATGCCCGCATGGACATTCGACTGCGAAACGGCATTTTCTTCGTCCTCGATGTAAACCCCAACGCCGACATCAGCTTCGATGCAAGCATGGCCTTTGCCGCCGAGGAGGCGGGCTATTCCTACGGCGCCATGGGAAGCTATATTGCACGGCTCGCCGCCCGGCGGCACGCCGTCTTTGCCCCGCGACGAAGGCGGCGAAGGACCGAGACTCTCGCGGCCATGACCGCCGCGGAATGATTTCTCCCGCTGCGCCTGTCCCCCCCCCGGAAAACCCTCATGCATTTTCAAACTCGAATCGCCCCGCGGAGGCCCTCAGGACCGGCGAGGTTCCTTCCGGTAGAGAGGGCTGCCGCGCGCAAGGGGAATCATGCCGAAGGGCAAAGGGGGCAGCTTTTCCCCTTTCCCGATGAAGAGAATCCCGCCCGTTGCCAGAGACCCCAGGATCTTCGCCAGGGCGGACTTCTGCACGTCCCCGCGGTAATAGGTGAGAAGATTGTTCCTGAGAAGGATGACGTGAAAGGACCTGTGCGGCGGGGGCTCACGGGTGAAGTCATGCCGCCGCCAGAAGATCCCTTCTTTCAGGCCATCCGTGACCCTCATCAGACCGTGGTCTCCGACTTCCCGGAAGTATTTTTTTGTCAGGGCTTCCGGCAGTTCCCGGACGGCGCTTTTACGGTAAACGCCTTCCATGGCCTTTTCCAGATAACCCGGATGGCTGTCGGTGGCCCAGAGGGCAAGCCCGGGGGTGTCAACCCTTGACCGGCAGAATTCCGCCCAGAGGATCCTGAAACTGTAGGCCTCCTGTCCCAGCGCGCACCCCGCCGACCACACGCGCAGTTCCTCGGATCGCAGGGTGAGTTCCGGGAGAACCTTCATCGCGAGTTCATCCCAGAGGGCCCTGTCACGGAAAAAACGGCTGGCGGAAACGGCCAGGAGGGATTCCATTTCTCCGGCAAGCCCCGCGTCTTCAGTCACCCGCTTCATGTACGCCCGGGGATCATCAAGGCCCAGGCGGATCATGTGCCGCCGGATCCTCTTTTCGACGCCGGCCCTCACCCTGTGATACCCGGCGGGAGACCGCTGGAACCGTTCGAGGAGTTCCCGGAAGAGATCGTCTTTCATGATCCGTCAGACTCCGAGTCTTTGCCTGATCCCGGCAGCAAGGCTCTCTGTGACGTCATCGCGCGTCGCGGCCGTCACCGTGACGATGGTCACGTCACGGCGGGTCTTGACTTTCTCGATGAAACCGCCTCCTTTGAGGGCGACGCTGCCGATCACGGGGGTTTCGCCGTCAAGAAACTCTGTCACGGCCCGGACGAAGGCGCCGGAGAGACACTCCATCTTTCCGATCTCGTCCAGGATACACAGGTCGGCGATGCCCGGACGCAGGAGGGGCAGAACGAGCCTTTCCAAACCGTCGATGTCCACGCCGTAGCGCCCCACACGGTGGGGGGATCGAAACCGAACGTGGGAGAGGACACTCTTCCGACCATCGAGGGTCTCGATTTCGAACCCGACACGCCGGCCTCCTTCACGCATCTCGCCCGTGAAGAAACCCGTCACAGCCAGCGACGGGGGAAGCCCCGCGAGGACCCTGCGGATCAGCGTGGTCTTCCCCACACCGGGATAACCGGTGATCAGGATATGTTTTTCCAATCCATCCTCCTCTGACTACCACAGGAACTGGACGGCACCCGTGAGAATGCTTATGTTATACTTAAAAAAGATTGTCAATTTGACAAAAGGGACTATAATCATTTTCCCGGAATGACGGGTCTTCCGTCGGGCCTCCACCCGGACGAAGGGCAGCTCATGGGAAAGTATCAGAGATAGGTATCGGGCACCGGGCTTCAGGATGAAAAAGATTCCCCGGTTGCCCGGAGCCTGACGCCTGTTTTTTTATGTTCGAACCCTCTTATATCAGGCTTTTTCGCGAAGGCACCCTGCAGGAGCGGGCCCTTCAGGCCGTGGAGAAGCTGAGGGACTGCGCCCTCTGCCCCCGGGAATGTCACGTCGACCGCCTTGGGGGGGAACGGGGGTTTTGTGAAACGGGACGCAGGGCGATCGTTTCGAGTTTCAATGCCCACTTCGGTGAAGAGACGCCGCTGGTGGGATCGTCGGGCTCGGGGACGATCTTCTTCAGTGCCTGCAACCTTCTCTGCACCTTCTGTCAGAATTACGAGATCAGCCATCTGCGGGAAGGGGTGGAGGTGGAGCCCGTGCAGCTGGCCGCCATGATGCTCCGCCTGGCCAAGAGCGGCTGCCACAACATCAATTTCGTCACCCCCACCCACGTGGTCCCCCAGATCCTCGAGGGGCTCGTCGTGGCCGCGGAAAACGGCCTCGGGGTTCCGCTGGTCTACAACAGCGGGGGGTACGACAAGGTGGAGACCCTGCGTCTCCTCGACGGGGTCTTTGACATCTACATGCCGGACTTCAAATTCTGGGATGCCGATCAGGCGACGAAATTCTGTAAGGCACCCGACTACGGCGAGATCGCGAGGGAGGCTGTCCGGGAGATGCACCGCCAGGTCGGGGATCTGGAAACGGACGAGCGGGGCGTGGCCCTGAAGGGACTCCTGGTGAGACATCTCGTCATGCCGAACGACGCGGCCCGTTCGGAAGACGTGATGCGTTTTCTGGCCGACGAGATCTCGACGGAGACCTATGTCAACGTCATGGACCAGTACAGACCCTGCGGGGAGGCTCACAAGGACCCTTCGATCCGCCGCCGGATCACGGCGGAGGAATACGAGCGTGCCCTGGATGCGGCAAGGCGTGCGGGGCTGACCCGGCTGGACTCCCGGCAGAGGGGCCGGCGTGTTCTTTTTTTCTGAAAGGCCGTTCCCCCCGGGATCTTTGAACATCAACCGTTGATGCAAGGAGGAATATAACCGGTGCCGATCTTCGAGTTTCACTGTGAAAAGTGTGACAGGGATTTCGAAATCCTCGTCATGGGAAAGGAACCCGTGACCTGCCCGAAATGCAAGGGCGGTAAGGTCAAAAAACTCCTCTCATCCTTCAGCCATTCCAGCGGCGGCAAGTTCACGAGTTCCATGGGGTCGGAGTGCGGCAGCTGCTCCGCCACAAGCTGCGGGCCCTGAGGGAAGTGAGACTTACGGCCGACGGGATTCGGCCGATGGTGATGACGGGCGGCCTGATCGTGGGGGCACCCCCCCCCGTTTATTTCTCGTCGATCAGCTCCCGGATCTTCTTCAGCATATTTTCAAGCCGGTACGGCTTGGAGACGTACCCGACGGCGCCGGCCTCCATCAGATGTTTTACCGTCTGACTCGCCGCGAAACCGCTCGCGATGACCACCCGGGCTTTCGGATTGAGCTTCAGGATCTCCTGGAGACATTGCTCCCCCCCCATACCCGGCATCCCCAGGTCCAGGATGACCAGACTGATCTCATCCCCCCGGGCCTGATAGATTTCCACCGCCTCCTCGCCGCTCCGGGCCGCAAGGGTGCTGTAACCGAACTGCTCGAGGATGTTGATGCCGATATCCAGGATGGAGCTTTCGTCGTCCACGAGGAGGATCGTTTCCCCGCCGTAGAGATGGACATCCCGCTCGGGCTCCGCCATTCGGCTCTCCGGCGGAGATTCCAGAGCGGGGAAATAGATCCGGAAGGTCGTGCCCTTTCCCGGCTGGCTTTCACAGGTGATGTGGCCGTTGTGGCTCTGGACGATCCCGTAGACGATGGATAGCCCCAGGCCGGTCCCCATCCCGATTCCTTTGGTGGTGTAGAAGGGCTCGAAGATGTGCTCGAGGATCTCCGGGTCCATGCCGTGACCCGTATCCGAGAGGACCAGCTGCACGTAAGCGCCCGGCCTGGCGCCCACATGGGTTGCGCAGTATCTCTCATCGAGAAAGACATCCCGTGTCTCGACGGTCAACTTTCCCCCCTCCGGCATCGCGTCCTTCGCGTTGAGCCCCATGTTGAACATGATATGCTCGATCTGCAGGGCGTCGGCGTTGATCTGCTCGAGGTCGTCGCTCAGATCGAGCTCCACGCGTACCGTCTCGGGAAGGGTTTTCATGAGGAGTTTGTAGGCCTGATGCAGCACGTGGTTCAGGTTCACGGGCTTCAGCTTGCTCTCCTCTTTGCGGCCGAAAATCAGGAGCTGCTTCGTCAGGAGGGCGGCACGTTCCACGGATTTTTCCATCTGCGTCAGGTAGTGCTGTTCGCGGTCGGTGAGGTCTTTCTTCATCATGAGGAGCTGAATGTAACCCGAGATGCCCTGCAGGTAATTATTGAAATCGTGGGCGATGCCCCCGGCGAGAGTTCCGATGGCCTCCATCTTTTTTGTGTATTGAAGCTGCGCGTCCATCTGCGTCTGCGCCGTGATATCCCGCACGAGGCACAGGAAGGCGGGTTGATTTTCCCAGCGGATTGGAACGGCGTTGATCTCGGCCTGAAGGACATTCCCCTTCTTGCCGATCGCCCGGAAGGAAAACGTGCCGGGGGCTCCCCCCCCGGATATCGCCTGTCTGAATAACTTCGTGACCCTTGCTCTGTCGTCGGGATGGATCAGGTCCGTCACGCCGAGGCTCAGAAGTTCCCCTTCCGTGTACCCGGTGGCCACGGACGTGTAAGGGTTGGGATGGCGGATATGGTTGTCCTGGAGGATGAAAATGCTGTCCTGGGCGTACTGGAAAAGAAGCCGACACCGTTCCTCCGATTCACTGAGGGCCCGGAGGATACGCCGGTGTTCGTTCTCCATGGTTTCCAGCTCCGCCACCCGTTGACGAAGGCTCCCTAATTCGTTTTCAGACTGTTCCGTTCTGCCCTGATCGTCGCTCAACCCGTCCGTCTCCTGTTCATGATGAAAGGGGTTTTCCCGGTCGCCCTGTTCGGGAATGTCCTGTCCTCAACATCAGGGGGGTACATCTGCGCCGCCGTAAATGACCTGCCCGTTCTGCACCGTTGCCCACCTCGAGAATTTGTGAACTTCGCTCCTCCGGGCATCCAGAAGATGGATCACCTCGACACCGTGCGCCGTGAGGTAGTCCGAGAGGATCCGCCGGTGACAGCGAAAGGGCAACGTCTCCGCACAGAGGAGACAGGTTTTCTCCTTTTGCACCATTGTCATCAAAAGCGCAACATTTTCTTCAAAGGCCTTCGAGAGCATATAATCGGCGTAGTTGCGGAACCCGTCGCTCTTCAATGCGCGGTTGGGGGACCGGTCGCCGAGACCCTTTTTCCGGAAGCCCCCCAGACCCCGGCACCAGAGGTAGGACAGGCCGAAGCGGGGAAGCTCCTGCCCGAGATGAGCGGCGTTGAAATGGGCATTCCGCCTCGAGCCCGGGAACGAACGGATGTCCACCACGTTCAGGATCTCGTAATGCTTCAGGATGTCGATGAACACCTCGAAGGTCCTGTTTCCGTGACCGATCGTATAAACCCTTTCGCTCATCGGTCTTCACCCTCTGCCCGGCGCGGCCTCACGTTTTTTCCCCGGGACCGCCCTTTCGATCACTCGACGCACGCAGCTTCCGCCACTTCTCGAGTCTCTCCTGAAGGGTTTTCTCGTAGCCCCGTTCTGTGGGCCTGTAGTAGATGTCCCCCCGGAGAGCTTCGGGAAGATATTCCTGGGGTACATAGGCGTCCTCGTAATCGTGGGCGTACCGGTAATCCTTTCCGTAGCCCAGTTCTTTCATCAGCTTCGTCGGAGCGTTTCGTATGTGCAGAGGGACCGGCAGGGATCCCGTTTTGCGGATGGCATCCCTCGCCCTGCCGTAAGCCCGGTAAACGGCGTTGCTCTTCGGGGCCGTGGCGAGATAGACGGCCGCCTGGGCGAGGGCCAGTTCCCCTTCGGGAAGACCGATGAACTGGAAGGCCTGCATGGCCGCCATGGCGACGGAGAGGGCCTGGGGGTCGGCGTTCCCCACATCCTCGGAGGCGAAACGGACCATTCGCCGCGCGATGTAAAGCGGGTCCTCCCCCGCCTCGAGCATCCGCGCAAGCCAGTAGAGGGAGGCGTCGGGGTCGCTCCCCCGGAGGCTTTTGTGGAGGGCCGATATGAGATTGTAATGCTCCTCCCCGCTTTTGTCGTACTGAAGCGCCTTTCGCTGGAGGGCCGCCTCGACCACCTCCCGGGTGATTCTTTTTCTCCCCCCCTCATCCCGGACCAGGGAAGCCGCCGCCTCCAGGTTATTGAGCGCCGTCCTGGCATCACCGTCGGACGACCAGATCATGTGCCGGAGGGCCTCTTCGTCGAGTTCGAGTTCGAGTTCACCGAGACCTTTTTCCCGATCCCGGACGGCCCTTAAGATCATGGTCCGGAGTTCCTCCTCCGTGTAAGGCTTCAGGACCATGACCCGCGTGCGCGAGAGCAGGGGGGCGATGACCTCGAAGGAGGGGTTTTCCGTCGTCGCACCGATGAGGGTGATAAGGCCGCTTTCGACGTGCGGTAGAAAGGCGTCCTGCTGCGCCTTGTTGAAGCGGTGGATCTCGTCGACAAAGAGGATGGTTTTTCGCCCGTGGAATTTCCGCTGCGACCGCGCCTCCTCGATGACAGCGCGGATCTCCTTGACGCCGGAGAGAACGGCGGAAAAGGTCTCGAAATGCGATCGGGTCTCGCCGGCCATGATGCGGGCCAGGGTCGTCTTCCCCGAGCCTGGAGGACCCCAGAAGATGACCGAGAAAAGGCGGTCCTCCTCGATGGCACGCCGGAGGAGGCTCTCCGGGCCGAGAAGATGAGACTGCCCCACAAAGTCCCGGAGTGCCCCCGGCCGCATCCTTTCCGCCAGGGGGGCGGATGGGGCCGCCCCGTTGCCCGCCGGTTTATTGAACAGATCCATCCGTCAAAGGCTCCGCCTTCGGCCCATCGGCCGTTCGAGGGGAACGAAGGTACCACGGAACCCGTCCAAAAACAATAGCCGCCCGTCAGCGCCGGCCGTCTCAGGGTTTCGGGAACTTCTCGATCGCCCTGAGGGCCCTCTGGATTTCCTCGTCCGGCAGTTCGTAATTCTCGAGCCGTCCGGAGAAATAGGCGTCGTAGGAGGCCAGATCGACGAGCCCGTGGCCGCTCCAGTTGAAGAGGATGACCTTTTCCTTCCCCTCCTCGCGGGCACGCCGGGCTTCCTCGGCGACGGCCGCGATGGCATGATCCGTCTCCGGCGCAGGGATGAAACCCTCCGTCCTCGCCCAATTCACGCCCGCTTCGAAGGTGTCGAGCTGTTGATAGGCCCTTGCCTCCACGAGTCCCTCCTTCACCAGGTGACTGACAATCGGGGCCATGCCGTGATAACGCAGACCCCCCGCATGAATGGGCTTGGGCACGAAGTCGTGGCCGAGAGTGAACATGGCAAGAAGAGGGGTCGTCATGGCCAGATCCCCGAAATCATAGGCGAAGGGGCCCCGTGTGAGCGTCGGACAAGAGGTCGGTTCTGCAGCGATAACGGTAATCTTTTTGCCGTGAATCTTGTCCCGCACGAAGGGGAGACTGGTCCCCGCGAAGTTGCTCCCACCGCCGGCACAGCCGATGACCACGTCGGGGTATTCACCGATCTTCTCCATCTGCTTTCGTGCTTCAAGACCGATGATCGTCTGATGGAGAAGTACGTGGTTGAGGACGCTTCCCAGGGAATAGCGGGCTTCCTTTCCCTTCACGGCATCCTCGATGGCCTCACTGATGGCAATGCCCAGACTCCCGGGGGAATCCGGGTCCTCGGCAAGAACTCTCCTGCCCGCCTCCGTCAGGGTACTGGGACTCGGCACGCAGTTGGCCCCCCAGGTCATCATCATGAGTCGGCGGTAGGGTTTCTGCTCGAAGCTCACCCGGACCATGAAAACGCGGCACTCGAGGCCGAACATGTTGCAGGCCATGGACAGCGCGCTTCCCCACTGTCCGGCCCCCGTCTCCGTCGACAGGCGCTTCACGCCGGCGACCTTGTTGTAATAGGCCTGGGCCACGGCCGTGTTGGGTTTGTGGGAACCGGGGGGGCTCACGCCCTCGTTCTTGTAGTAGATCCTGACCGGCGCCTTCAGCAATTTCTCGAAATTTCTCGCCCGGTAAAGCGGCGTGGGACGCCAGAGGAGGTACTTCTCCAGCACCTCGTCGGGAATTCGGATGAACCTCTCCGAGCTCACCTCCTGCTCGATGAGGTTCATGGGAAAGATGGCGGCCAAGTCCTGCGGGGTAACGGGTTTGCCCGTCCCGGGGTGAAGCGGCGGACTCATGGGGGTCGGCATGTCCGCCATAATATTGTACCACTCCCTGGGAATCTCGTCGTCCCGTAAAAAAACTTTGATGTTTTCCATATTCTATCCTCCTCTGGGCAAATTTCGCGAAAAAAAAAGCCATGGGAAGGTCCCATGGCCTCCAGACAGAAAAGCCATGGGGAGATTGCTGCCTCACCCACGGCTTCCGGCATCCTTTCGAGGAAAAGCCTAAGCGGGTGGGCCTGTTCGGCACCACCACCAGCCTTGACGTCTTTCGATTCGATGGCTGATCATTGCTCTTCCCTTTCGCGCTGTACCCTGCTAACACAAAGGGGACCTGATGTCAAGACGAAATTGTCCGCCTGCTTTTCTCCGTCATTGAATTATGGACGAATTTGTTATATACATCTCACCGTTTCGTCACCCGGAACCAAAGGAGTTGGAAGGAGGAGGATCGAATTTGGAGAAGATCCGGATAGCGATTGCGGGGATCGGAAACTGCGCCTCGTCGCTGCTCCAAGGGATCGAGTACTACCGGGGCAAGACCCCCCGGGATGTCACGGGGCTCATGCACTGGGACATCGGGGGCTACAAGCCCTCGGACATCGAGGTCGTCTGCGCCTTCGACATCGACGCGAGGAAGGTGGGGAAGGACGTCTCGGAGGCCATCTTTTCACCCCCCAACTGCACGGCCGTCTTCCAGAAAAAGGTGGCGCGGAAGGGTGTCCGGGTCCGGATGGGCCGGATCCTCGACAGTCTCGCCCCCCACATGAGGACCTACGACCCCCGGTACAGTTTTCTCCCCGCCGGCAGGAAGGAGGCCACACAGGAGGAGGTTATCTCGGCTCTCCGGGCCTCCAGAGCGGAGATCTTGCTCAATTACCTGCCGGCCGGCTCCGAGAATGCGGCGCGGTTCTACGCCAGGTGCGCCCTGGAGGCGCGGATGGGTTTCATCAACAACATCCCTGTCTTCATCGCCTCGGACCCCCGCTGGGCGAAACGTTTTGAGAGGGAAAATCTGCCCATCATCGGCGATGACATCAAGTCCCAGCTCGGGGCCACCATCGTCCACCGGGTCCTGACCCATCTGTTCAACGTGCGAGGGGTGAGGCTCGAGCGGACCTACCAGCTCAATATCGGCGGCAACACGGATTTTCTCAACATGCTGGACCGAAGCCGCCTTTCCTCCAAACGGGTCTCCAAGACCGAGGCGGTGCAGTCCCAGGCGAAACGGCGGCTGCCCCCGGAGAGCATCCATATCGGCCCCAGCGACTGGGTGGCCTGGCAGCGGGACAACAAGGTGTGTTTCCTCCGGATGGAGGGAAGGCTCTTCGGCGATGTGCCCATGCACCTGGAGACACGACTTTCCGTGGAAGATTCGCCGAACTCGGGCGGTGTGGTCATCGACGCGATCCGCTGCATGAAACTTGCGCTGAAAAGAAAGCAGGGAGGGATTCTGCAGGGCCCATCGGCCTACTTCATGAAACACCCCCCGCGGCAGTTCACCGACGAAGAAGCCTTCCTGATGACCGAGGCCTTCATAAAAGAATAGGAAGAGCAAACCGGATGCAGGCGGGAAGAACACTGACCTTTGCAGCCGCCCTGGTGCTGGCCGTGCTGCTCATCGCCGCGCCCCTCATGGCGGCCGACAGAACGGTCCGGTTTTACGTGCCCGGTTGCAACACCTGACGAAACGCCGGGAGGGTGAGTTCCGCCCTGAAAAAGGTCGACGGCGTCAAGGACGTGAAGATCAGCATGGAAAAGGCCGTCGCCACGATCGTCTACGATGACGAAAAAACCGATGCCAACGCTCTGGCCGAGGTTCTCAAAGACAGGGGGTTCCCCCCGAAGGGCAAGCCGAAATTTCTGAAGTGATTCGTTCGTGACGGCGACCGGACGATTTCACGCGCAACGCTTCGACACACGGCATCCCGACGCCCTCATTTCCCGGCGCCGGTGTTTTCCGGTTCGACGAGATACAGATCCCCCTCGACCCTCACCTTCAAACGATGCCGCCGCCGGACGCTTTCGAGAGCGGCAGGATCGATATCCAGCAGACGGGAAATTTCACGATCAGAGCTGATGGACACGCGGCTTCCCCGCCGGTCTCCGCGTTTCACGAACAGGCGGTAATTGTAGAAAGCCCACCCGGCGAGTATAAAGAGGATGGCGGCGCTGATCAGACCGCCGTTTTTGAGAATGTCGATGAGGGCCATGTAACCCTTCTGGCCGAAGATCTCGTCGAAGACGGTGCGCACGCCGAATGCCCACAGAATCAGGGTAAAGATCGGAAGCAGGACGTAGATGTAGAACACCCAGAAGGCGACGGTGAGAAGACCCTCGACGGCCACGCGCAGGCGGGACTTGACCTCGTCTCTTACGATGATTGCAGGGTGTGGATGCCCCTGTCCGGACTTTTCCATTTCGCGGTGATCCCTTTCCTTCGGAAGGCGACGTTGAAAAATCCCTTGATGGCCGCCAGGGAGGATATGAACCAGTAGCCCGCCGGGTACCAGATGACGTAGAAATAGTACCTGGACATCGACTTCTTTTCATAGCGGTAGTCGATGATGAAGCTCGTCATGAACTCCAGCAGGCACGCCAGCCCCAGGATGGCGCCGTACCAGCGCGGGTAAAGGGGACTGTGATACATGAAACCGCCGTCGGGCCTCCGCATGGAGTCGGTGCAGAAGCTGAAGCCGTGCCCTTCACAGACGAGGCCCAGCAGGACGGAAACCAGCCACAGAGCCACCATGAAAATAAACGCGTGCGACCACAGGATACCGGTAAAATACTCGAGGTAAATCGGCACGATCCGCCGGTATCGGACGTCCTGGAAGATGTCGAGATGCTTCTTGAGAACCTCCACACCTCCCTGGGCCCACCGCACCCTTTGATTCCAGATCCCCCCAATCGTTTCAGGCACCAGGATCCAGGCGAGGGCCCCCGGTTCATAACGGACATCCCAGAACCGCTTCTGAAGTTTCCAGGTGATGTCGATGTCCTCCGTTACGGTGTCGCTGTCGAAAAGACCGCTGTCGAGCACAGCGCTCTTGCGGTAGGCGGCGATCACGCCGGAGACGGTCAGGACCTTCCCCAAGATCCTCTGGGTTCTCTTGATGAGGCCGATGATATTCGAATATTCCCCGACCTGGATCTTGCCCAGGAGGGTCGTCCTGTTTCTCACCCGGGGATTTCCCGTCACGGCCCCGACGCGGGGAAACTCGATGAGGTGCCAGGCCATCCATTTGAGGACATCCTTCTCGATGAGGCAGTCGGCATCGATGGTGAGCAGAAACTCGCCCCGGCTGACCAGGATCCCGGCATTGAGGGCCTTTGACTTGCCGCTGTTGGGTTCCAGATGGATGACCCTCAGCCAGCCCGGATGTTCCTCCACGAGGCGATCCAAGATCTCGGCCGTTCCATCGGTGCTCCCGTCGTTGACCGCTATGACCTCGTAATGAGGGTAGTCGAGGTCCTTGAGACTCAGTACGGTCTCCTCGATGACGAGCGCCTCGTCATGAGCCGGGATGATGATCGTGAAAAAGGGGTGATGTTTGAGCTCGGGCGCACCGCCCTTTTCCCGCCGCATGCTGAAGATGAGCCCACCGAGCATCCAGGCAATGCTCATGTAGAGAGGGTAGATGAATACAAAAAGTCCGAGAATCTCAAAAAAACCCATGGGATTCCTTCATGTCGCTGACGTTCTGTCTGGAAGGAGGTACTCTCCGAATGTCCTTTACTCCCCGTGCAGGTGCGGGACAAAAAAAAACAGGCCCTGTAACCCGGCCTGCCGTCGATCAGGGACAGCGCCCCCCGACGCACCCGGGTCGCCCAATCCGTCTGCTGAGAGGGGAAGCAAACCCCATTCCTTTCTCCCGTCTCTGTACGCCCTATCCATGGATATCATGATCTCCGCCGACAACCCGGACTGTCGACCGTGCATAGTCCTCACAGCAAAGGGCCCGCTCAGCTGCTCCCGGGGATGACCAGGTTTACCGCCTCACCGACATCGTGGAGAATCGTTCCCGGCTTCCCTTCGGCAGTGATTCTGAGGGTCTTTTCATCGAGCCGCCTGTAGAAAAACTGAAAATCCCCCCCGTCCTCTCCGATGATACCGGCAGCGGCGACATACTCATCGACGGTCGGCCAGGTTCCGTTGCTGAGGTACTGCTGGCTTCCCCAGGACGTGACACGGGAACGCCCCTCGGCCAGCGCTGATTGAACGGTCTTGCGCCTTGATTCCTCCATGAGGCCGAAGTATTTCGGCAGAGCCAGGGCCGTGATGACGCCTAAAATCGCCAGCACGGCAATAACCTCCATCAGCGTAAATCCTTTTTTATTCAATAACTTATGCATACAAAACAATAACAGGTAAAGACTAATTATCAACTGCATGCGTTTCTTTGGTTTCATTATAAATAAATGTGTGGATAAATCAATCGGTAAATCATCGTATTTTGAGCCGCATTCCATTACTACTTTTGTATTAGAAAGGCGATAAACTCCGATATATCGGTTGGATAGCGATGTCATCAGGCTCAATCCCCGGCAGTCTGATCGCTTGATGATCCTCACCGGTCTCCGATCATGTACCGGGAGGAGAGAATCGAAGCCACGGTGTCGATGTCAGGCTTGTTGAGAAAGACGTCATCGGGGTAATAGGCGACGTGACGTACACCGAGTGACAGAAGATAAGTCAGGTCATCCCTGACCGCCTGATCACCAAGCCAATTTTTTTTCCGCCAGTCATAGGACTGCAATTTAAAGACGACCCGGTCGATCTGCCCCGTGTTTTTCACCGCACGGTAGAGTTTTTCATACCACGCCCTGGATCGTGCGACTCCTTCCATGGCCGTATAGGCCATGATCACCGTGTAATCATAGTTTTTCAGGTAGCGCTCCAGATCCTGGGCGAACCATTCCTTCGAGTCGGGATTGGTGACGGCCTCGCTGTAAATATTCCGCGCGATGAGCGCGTGGGGCCTGTATCGCCTCACCGTATCCGCAAGGGCCTGCACGTACTGATCCAGGGTTTCGATTTTCAGCCGGACCCAGTCCTTTTTCAGGGATTCATCGCTTTCCAGCCGTTCCCCGGTGGGCTCAACGCCGTAAAGATTTTTGAATTTTCTCACGGCGTCGGGATGGTAATCTTCCCTGTCGCTCAGATAGGCGTCGTCCTGGAAGAGGACGCCGTCGAATTCCACACGGGTCGCAAGGTCACGGAAGAGGGCCCGTGTGATCTCGAGGCTCCGACCGTCGAAGGGGGACATGCGACGGTACCATGAACGGGACGGGGCCGCCCGCCCCTTTTCCATTTCCCGAACCTTGAGGGCTTCGTTCTTTTCCCCGTCCGCAAGCTCGTAGCTCAATACCGGCATCCAGACGAGGACTTTCATTTCCCTTGCCCTCATGCGGTTCACGGCATGGCTCAGGAAATCCATTTCGACGGGAAACACGCTGTTGGCGAAATAAAGGGACCGGACGTTCCCTGATCCTTCTCTGTCGCAGAACCCCTGGATGAAAACGGTGTTGACGCCCAGCTTCAGCAGACGCTCGATCAGAAGGCCCAGGTTGCGATCACTCTCCTCGTAGGACCCCTTCACCACGATCTGATCCAGGTCGATCTGGACGCCGCGGATATCGTGTTTTTCCCTGAGGCCGCGTGCCAGCTGCGCGTTGAAGATCGAAAGCCAGTCGAGCTGGCTCTCGAGATAGTAGCGGCTCACCCGGTCCAAACTCCGGACGTCGGCGAAACCGTGGTCCAGCGTGAGCATCATCTCGAACCCCGCCTTCTTCGCCTCCTCGACGGCCAGGGCGTTGTAGCTCCCGTAGGGCCAGGTGAGGATGGAGGGACGGACGCCGACCTTCGACTTCAGGATCTCGGCGGAGCGGGCAAGGTCGCTTCGGATTCTCTGTCGGAATTCTTCTTCCGTCTCGTATCGCTTCTCCGCGGGGAAATAGACGAATGCCGACGGCGCCCGCTCGACATTTCCGAAGGGGTTTGCGTTGACCAGCCGGTGGAGGTCGTGGGAGTGCGAAGCGACGGTGACGAGCCCCGAGCCGCTCACCTCCCGGATCTGCCCCCAGGTCATGAACGCCTTGTCCTTGTAGACGCCGCCCCCCTGATCGATCCAGGAGGTCACAACGGACAGGACGGCGGGACAGTTGTACAGCTTGAGCAGAGGATAGACAAACGTGTAAAAGCTGACGTAGGCGTCGTCGAAGGTGAGGAGGACCGCCTTGTCCGGGAGCCGGGCCCCGCCCCTCGCCGCCGCAAGGATCTCCCGGGGATGGACGAAGGTGTAGCCGTGACTCCTGAGATACTCCATCTGGTTGACGAAATCCTTCCGGGAGATGTCATCCTTTTCAACGGGGATTTCCAGGATGTCGTGATAGACAAGGGTGATAAAGGTCTCCGCCCCCCGGCAGGGCATCGCCAGAAGCATGACCAGGGCCAGCGATAGAAGAAGGCCTCTCTTAGAAACACCACTGAAACGTGAAATAGGCTCCGAGAACATTCGTGTAGTCTCCATCATAAACTCTCAGGTCGTAAGAGACATTCCAGGTGAGCTGGAACGTCTTCGAAAGCACGAGCAGCTGCTCGTAGGTGATGCCCGCCACGGGATAGAAATCGTGATCCGTTTCATAATTAACACCGGCCCGGGGGTAGAAGCCGGAGCGCCATTTCTGATCGTACCGGTTGTAATGGGTCCAGAAGATCGTCGGCGTCAGAAGCAGGGTGAAATCGTGCTCGGGACTGAAGTAGGGGACGTCCTGATCGGTGTAATGGGAATAGTCGAACTGGAAGCCCATCCGGACCTTTACGTCGGGGTCGTTGTAGATGTTCCGGCTGTACCGGAGCCTGCCGAAGGGGTTGACATTGTTATCGGACAGCCAGTTCGAGCCGGCGGTAAGGCCGTATTCCCGGAGGTCGCTCTCGAGATAGTTGAAATCAAGGGCGGCGGTCTTCCCCGTGACACCGTGCACCCTCGCCCGCAGGGGGATCGCCAGACTGAAGGAATCGAAGACACCGGAAATCCTCAAGGGGTCCGTGGGCCACCAGGTCAGTCTGGTGTGGGACCCGACGTCTCCCCCGTCGAGATAGTCAAACCCGAGGGTCTGCTGCCACAGGATTTCCGGCGTGACGATCCAGTTGAAACCGAGTGCCACACGGTCCCAGTCGGCCCGGAGCGTCTGTCCGTCCACATCCTGGGACGTCTCCTGCCGGAGAATCTGGACGTAGGGTCTGAAGGTCGGCGAGTAAGGGATTTCCACCGTACCGTAGAGCCAGTATTCCGTTGCGCCGTCGAATTCTTTGGAGAACCAGGCCTCGGGGACGAAGCGGCGCATGTCCTCCGCCCTGAGGGTCTCCCGGAGATCCATCACGTGCAGGTTCGTGGGGTAGCGAAGGAAGAGTTGATCGGCCAGTATCCTGGACTCTTCTTTGCGGTTCAAATCGTTGAGCGCCCAGGCCTTGCCGGTAAGGACCGTCTTGTCGTCGGCGTCGATGTTCTCGGCGACTTCGAACTGCTCCAGAGCCCGCCTCGGCCAGTGACGCCAGAGGTAGGCGTGCCCGAGACCCGCCCGGAGACCCGTGTCCGATCCGGCCTCCTTCAGGTAACGTTCAAAAAAGTCCTGGCCCTCGGCGAGTTTGTCCTGATAGAGCAGGTACCAGCCCCGGGCCGTAATCAATTCGTTGTATTCCTCGAGGTACCTCTTCCGGGCGAGAACGTCCGGATCACCTTCGAGTTGCTTTTTCTTCCTCTCCAGGAGCGCCTCGACCTGCCCTAACGTTTCTTCACCCTCGTCCCACCGCCGGAGATCGACGCAGGTGTAAAATAGACCCATGAGGGCGCTGTAGGGGTTGTCCGGGTTTTTTTCGAGCGTCAACCGGTAGAAACTCTCGGCTTCCTCGGGTTTTCGCAGGTACAGAAAGGCATCGGCAACGGCCTCGGTGACCCAGTAGGGAACGTCCTTGTCGGACTCCTTCAGGATCTCGTACTGCCGGAGGACCTCTTCCATGCGGTCTTTTTTCCTGAGAGAGGCGATGTAGTCCCGGCGGGCCCGGTCGTTACCGGGGTTCTTCGCGAGGATATCTCCAAGCTCGGCGATCGCCGCGTCGACCTCCCCCCACCGCATCTGCATCACGGCGGCATCGATCCGCAGGGATTCCATATGGGCATCGTCCGTCCCCTTCTCATCCCGGGCCAGGCTGAGGGCTTGCCGGGAGGCCCCGACGGCCTCCAGGATGTGGAGCTCCATTGCCTGGAGGGTCCCCGCCGGGATCCATCGCTCGCGACGGGCCTGGTCCCAGGCCGTGTGCGCGCCCTGCAGATCCCCCAGGCGAAGGGAGGAATAAACAACCCCCTTAAAGGCCTCCTCGTCTTCCCGGTTCTGGGACCAGGCCTTCCGGTACAGCTCGCGGGCCTTGGAAAAATCCCGCAGTTCGTAGAAGGCCTTCGCCACGTGACGCGGCACATAGGGGATATGCTGCAGTTCCTGGTCGTGGGAGAGATACTCATCGGCCGCCTTCCGGTGGTTGTCCGTCCAGACGAGACAGAGGACGTAATCGGCCCGCAGTCTGGAGTCGCCGGGCATCACCGCAAGGGCGCGCTCCAGAAGGGGGAGCGCCTCGTGGTTCTTCCCCTCTCGGATGAGCGAAAGCGCCCGATCGTATTCCTGCCGGGCCGTCGTTTTCGGGTCCGGCTCAGCCGCGGCCCGGACCACCGGAGGATGGAGAACAAGGACGCAGGAGATCAGGAAAAAAAGAAGAAGGGCTTTTTGAGCCGCTCCGGTGCAAAGACCGCCGGCAGGACAGCGGCGCCGATAAAAAAACGGGGCAGGATCTGGGTTCTGCCCCCTTTGATTTTCTCTGGTACCGACTCCCGGGAGAGGCAAGACAGACGCCATCCGCGACAGAGCGCCCCGCAAAATGAATGTTGCGTTCTTCAGATTGAATAACCTCCCCGAGTCGTTGCCTTGAATCTAATATTTCGATCCCCCTCTTGTCAAACAAATTTAAGGTCAAACAGGCCTCATCTTTCCGGTGATGATCGTACTTTGAATTGCTAAAGAGTCCGTTTTCTGATAGTCATATTATGCTTCGAAATGCTTGCAGGTAAGAACCGAGGTTCCGGGTGTCGCCTTGAATGGCCGGCATCATCCGGAGCCGGCAGACTATGCTCATATCCATCAACCAGCAGAACCCGCAGACACGGCTGATCAAGCGGGCGGTGGAAACCCTCCGGAACGGCGGCATCATCATCTATCCCACCGACACCGTCTACGGGATGGGCTGTGATCTCTTCAACAAACGGGGCATCGAGAGGATCTACGAGATCAAGCGAAGAAGCCACAAGCAGCCTTTCAGTTTCATCTGCGCCGATCTCAAGGACATCAGCCGGTACGCCCTGGTTTCCAACTACGCCTACAAGACCATGAAGCGGCTCCTGCCCGGCCCCTACACCTTCATCCTCGAAGCCTCGAGGATGGTCCCGAAACTGCTCCAGTCCAAGCGGCAGACCACGGGCATCCGGGTACCCGACAGCAGAATCTGCCTGACGCTGGTTTCGGAGCTGGGCCACCCGATCATCTCGACGAGCGCGGCCGTCGCCGACGAGGCGATCCTGAGCGATCCCGAGGAAATCGACAAAAAGTTCGGCCGTGTCGTCGACCTGGTGATCGACGGCGGAATTCTCCCCCCGGAACTCTCGAGTGTCGTGAGCCTTGTGGACGATGTGCCCGAAGTCCTCCGTGCGGGGAAGGGCGATGTGAGCGAGTTTCAGTAGAAGGGAAGAGCATCCATGTCGAAAAAAATCATGCTGATCAATGCCATTGACCCGGAAGTGAGCCGCATGGCCATTCTGGAGAACGGAAAACTTCTGGAATACAACATCCAGATGTCCGCCAAGGAACCGATCACGGGAAACATTTACAAGGCTGTGACCCTCAAGGTCGAGCGGGGTCTCCAGGCGGCTTTCGTCGATTACGGCGGCAAGCGGCCGGGGTTCCTCCCCCTTCACGATGTGAGTCCCGAGTACTACGCCGACAGGGAGGGAGGCGGGGAGAGGCATGGCGGGCGGCCCACCCTCAAGCCCGGCCAGGAAATCCTGATCCAGGTCGTGAGGGAACAGAAAAACCAGAAGGGGGCCATGCTCACGACCTATATTTCCCTGCCGGGCCGATACCTCGTGTTGATGCCCAACCGCCAGAGCACGGGGGTCTCCCGGAAAATCGAAAGCGACGCCGACCGGAAACGTCTCATGGCCTTCATGGAACCCGTCGCCAGGGAGGAGAAGTACGGCTTCATCATCCGCACGGCCGGCATGCACCGCAACAAGCAGGAACTCTCCCGGGATTACGATCTCCTGACGAGGCTGTGGGAAGGCATCCGGGAGAAAGCCGCCTCGGCCGCGGCGCCGGCGCTCATCTACCAGGAGAGCGACATCGCCGTCCGGGCCCTGCGGGACTATTTCACCTCGGACATCCGGGAGATCTGGGTGGACGACATCGACAAACACCGCAAGATGAGGGGCTATTTCAAGACGGTCTCACCGCGGAACGTCAAGATGATCAAGCTCTACAACGAGAAGACGCCCCTCTTCGACCGCTACCAGATCGAGGGGCAGATCGACGCGATTTACCGCGAGCGCGTGGAACTGAAGTCCGGCGGATACATCATCGTCAGTCCCACCGAAGCGATGACGACGATCGACGTGAACTCCGGCCGCGGCTCCGACCGGAGGGATGTGGAGGAGACGGCCTTCCGGACGAACATCGAAGCCGCCGAGGAGATCGCGAGGCAGCTCCGCCTGCGGGACCTCGGGGGGCTGATCGTGATCGACTTCATCGATATGAAGGACCGGAAACACATCACCGACGTGGAGAAGAACTTCAAGAAGGCCCTGAGCCTCGACCGCTCCCGGATCCAGCTGTCGCGCATCTCCAAGTTCGGCATCCTCGAGCTGTCCCGGCAGAAGAAGAAGTCCACCATACAGGAAATCAGCCACACCATCTGCCCCTACTGCAAGGGGAGCGGCCTGAGACCCGTTCTCGAGTACGTGGCGCTGAGCACCTACCGGAAGATCAAGGCGAAACTGGCCGATGGGAAATACGCCTCCGCCGACATCGTGCTTCCTTACCAGGTCTCGGATTATCTGCTGAACCGGAAGAGAACCGAACTCTCCAAGCTGGAGAGCATCTATGACGCCTCCATCCACATCTCGGGCAGCCCCGACATGCAGTGGGATGAGGCGAAGTTCGAATTCGTCGAAAAGGAAATGCTTCCGGAAACACCGGCGGAAACCCCGTCCGGGGTCGCTAAACAGCCGGAGGCCGCTGCGGAAGCGGCGCCGGAGGCCGCGAAGACGGAAGCCCCGTCCAGGAGGCGGCCGCGCCACAGGCGGAGAAGACCGGGAGACCGAGACCGGAAACCCAGGCAGGAAGAGGGCGCCCCGTCGCCTCCGCAGGCGGAAACCTCAGGCGACGCCGCTCCGGCGCCGCAGGAAGACCCTCACCGGCAGGAAACGGGGGAAGACAAGGAGGCCGGTCAATCCGGATTCATGGACCGGATCTATGACCTGTTTAAATCATAGGGTTCCGGGTAAAGGGTCGAGAGTTCAGAGCAAAGATCAGACGACCATCACAAAAAAAACAAACCCCCTGCATCCATAGGGTCAGGGGGTTCTATCTTTTCTTTCCATTCTTCCGAGACCCGAAAGCCGGGACTCTGCTTATCTACTTCCCTTTGCCCAGCTCCCTGGACCGCAGCGTGGCGGCCTCCACGGCCGCAATGAGCGCTCCCCGAAGGCCCTTCTGTTCCATCTCCTTGATGCCGGCAATGGTCGTACCGCCCGGTGAGGTGACCATGTCCCTGAGCTCCCCGGGGTGTTTCCCCGTCGCCAGATACAATTTCGCGGCCCCGAGCAGGGTCTGGGCGGCAAGCTTCTGCGCGACATCCCTCGGGAGCCCCATCAGGACACCGGCATCGGACAGAGCGTCGATGATGATGAAAACGTAGGCCGGACCGCTTCCCGAAAGTCCCGTGACGACGTCCATCAGGTCTTCCTGCACGATCACCGTCACCCCGACGGCGTCGAAGATGGAACGGGCCGTCTGCAGATCCGTCTCGGTCGCATTCGCCCCCGGGGCAAGCGCCGCCGCACCCTCCTTGATGAGTGCGGGGGTGTTCGGCATGACCCTGACGATCCGTGTCCCCTTCTTCAAATGCTCCTGGATGAAAGCGGTGGTGATGCCCGCAGCAATGGATACGACGAGTTTGTCCTTGTCGATCACGGGGGAGAGCTCTTTGAGGACCTCGGACATGTTCTGGGGCTTGACGGCAAGGATGACAATGTCGGCATCCGTGACGGCTTTTCTGTTGTCGGCCGTGACTTGAACCTTGTGGTGCTTTTTCAGGTGATCGAGCCGCTCCGGGATGATGTCCGTCACGGTCACATCCCCGGCAGGCAGGAGCTTTCCTGTAACGATCCCGCCGGCGAGCACTTCCCCCATCTTCCCGCCGCCGATGACGGCTATTTTTTTCCCTTTCATCCTCTCCATCCCTCCTTTTCTTGTTTTCTCCTGAAAACCCTGGATATGGACACTGATCGGGCGCCAGATTTGCATAGCAGCATGGGGGGATCCCCCTTCAATATTAGAGGTGTTGCAAAATAAATTGTAACTGTCCAAAATTGTTCGGCATTTCCACGCAACCCGGTTAAAGATCACGGCCTGACCGGACGATGTAGTATTGGGTCGGATGACGGGAAATATATGCCTTGACTTTTATTTCCTCAACCCTTATTTTCACATCACTTGAAAATTTAAATACTTAAGACCGTTTATGTACGTCGTTGCCAACCTCCTCGAAGCCATTGCCAGGATTCTTGACATCTGCCTCTGGCTCTACATGTGGATTGTGATCGTCCGGGCCCTGATCTCCTGGGTGAACCCCGATCCCTACAACCCCATTGTCAGGTTCCTCCACCGGGTCACCGAACCCGTACTCCGCCCTGTCAGGCGGCTGATCCCCACGGGGAACATCGGCATCGACATCTCTCCCGTCATCGTCATCCTGGCCATCATCTTCCTCCAGAGATTCGCAGTGCAGAGTATCATCGAGTTTGCCTTCCGGCTAAAGACCTAACGGGAGATCGTTCGTGAAGGTTACACCCTCAGACATCAGACAACGGCAGTTCAAGAAAGTCTTCAAGGGATTCGAGCCCACGGAGGTCGCGGGCTTTCTGAAGTTCATCGCCGGCGAATACGAAATCCTTCTCTCCCAGAACGCCTCCCTCACGGAAAACCTCGCCAAGGTCGAAAGAGAACTCTCGGACATCAAGGTCAAGATGATCCTGGGACCCGGCGGCGGTCCGCCCGGGGGCGCCGGGGATCTCGCTGAAAAGCCCTACCATGAAATCGTCGAAGAGGCAAAGAAGAAAGCCCAGGAGGTCCTGAACCAGGTCCGGCAGGAAGCCGACGAGCTTGCCGCGAAACTGCGGGAAGAAGCCGAACAGAAGGCGGAGAAACGCTACCAGGAGATCATCGAGGAGGCGAGGCGCTTCCAGCTGCGGACCCAGCTTCTGCAGAACCAGGCGGAGGAATACCACAAGGACGTGGTCGCCGAAGCGAAGGCCAAGGCGGACGAGGTCCTCGATGCCGCCAAGGCGGAGGCCGAGCGGATTCGATCCAAAATGGCCGACGAAGCGGAAAAGGAGGCGGAAACGAAACACAACGCCATCCTGGCCAGGGCCAAGACAATGGCCAACGAGATCCTCGATACCGCCCGGATCGAGGCGGACCAGATGCGAAAAGGCGGCCTGGTCGCGGGAAGTCCCGACCTGGAAGCCCGGAAGGACGTCATTGTGGCCGAGGCCCGTGTTCAGGCCGACGGAATTCTGAAAAGTGCCCGCCAAGAGGCGGAAAAGCTCATCCGCGAAGAAAAAGAGAAAGCCCTGGCGGAGGCGAAGGCCAAGACCGAGGAGATGCTGGCCGAGGCGAAGGCCAAGGCCGAGGAACTTAAGAACGCTTCCCGCGACGAGGCCCTCAAGCTTCTCGACAAGAAGAAACTCGAACGGATCAAGGAAGCGGAAAAAGAAGCCGAAGTCATCCTTGCCGGCGCAAAGGAGCAAAGCGAAGAGATCCTCCGTTCTGCCAGGACGCAGGCCGATACATGGCTCGAGGAGCAGAAAACGGCCGTCAAGAAGGAAGCGCAGAAGGAACATGACCTTATCATCGATGCAGCAAAGGAAAAGGCGGATACCCTCCTGAAATCCGCCCGGACCGAGGCGGTCGCACTGACCAGGCAGCAAAAGGATGTCGCCGCGGAAGCCGCCGTCCAGTCGGACGGGATCATCGCCGAAGCCGAGGCGAAGGCCCGCGACATCATCAAGGCCGCGCGGGCCGACGCGGAGGCGATCGCCCGTAACCAGAAGGAAGAAGCCGTCCGGGAAGCGGAGAAACAGCACAAGGCCATCATCGCCGATGCCGGTGCCCGCGCGGAAGAGCTCATGAAAGAATCCAAGAAAAAGGCCGAAGAGCTCTTCCAGCAGGAGCGCGATGAAATCCTGAAAGAGGCGGAAAAGCAGAAGGCCTACATCGCCGAAACCAAGGCCAAGGCGGAGGAACTCCTCAAAATGGCGAAATCCAAAGCGGACGGCATCGCCAAGAAACAGAAGGACGACCATTCAAAGGAAGCGGCAAAGCAGGTCGAGGCCATCATCGCCGAGGCCAAGATCAAGGCGGAAGAGCTGGTGAACAACGCCCGGACGGAGGCGGAAAAGCAATCCAAGGCCATCATCGCCGAGGCCTGGACAAAGGCCGAGGAGGTCACCGGTTCATCGGGCGCGGCCGCAGGCGCCGTCAAGGAGGAAATCGAAAAACTCAAGAACCTAAAGAGCTGGCACGAGAAGGACTTCGAGTCCTTCCTGACCTTCACGATCGAACTCATTGAATCCTGGAAGAAAGGCGCCGACAACGGCTCGGCCGGCAAGAGCCGTGCGGACACGGAAGCCCTCCGGGGTGAAGTGGAGAAGCTCAAGAACTACAAAAACCAGCTGGAAAAGTATTTCGACTCCTTCCTTAAATTCAACAAAAAGCTCCTGGAATCCCGCAAGAAGGAAAGCGCCAACTGGGAAGAATTCAAATAGGATGATCTCGATTCGTGAAACCGAAGAGGGCGTGATCTTCAGCGTCCAGGTGCTCCCGAAATCCTCGAAGCCCGCCGTAGCGGGCATCCACAACGACGCCTTGAAGGTCAAGGTCGCGGCACCCCCCGTCGAGGGCAGGGGCAACGAGGCCTGCCTGGAGGTTCTCGCCGAATGGCTCGGGGTCCGGGCGTCACGGATCTCGATACTTTCCGGACACCACTCGAGAAAAAAAACAGTCGCCGTAGCGGGGCTGAAAAAGAAAGATATTGAATCCCTCCTCTTTTCTGGTAAATAGACCGTCAAAGCACGGTCTTCCCGCCGTGCCTTCCCCCCCGCGAACCCTATGGACGATTTGAAGAGAGCCGGAGAAACGGAAAACGCGCGCGTCGCCAGAGCCGCCGGCGTTGTCGGGACGGCAACGATGCTGAGCCGGGTCTTCGGGTTCCTCCGGGACATGGTCGTCGCCGCCCTCTTCGGGGCGGGCTTCGCCACCGACGCCTTTTTCGTGGCCTTCCGGATCCCCAATCTCCTGCGGCGCCTCTTCGCCGAGGGGTCGCTCACCATCTCTTTCGTCCCCGTGTTCACGGAATACCTGAAAACACGTTCCCGGGCGGAGGCTCTGGAACTCGCAAACGTCGCCTTTACGGTGCTGTCGGTCATCCTCGTCATCGTATCCATCGCGGGAGTGCTTCTCTCGCCGCTCATCGTTTCCCTGATGGCGCCTGGGTTCGTCAAGACGCCCGACAAGCACGCCCTGACCGTTTTCCTGACCCGGATCATGTTTCCTTATATCTTCTTCATCTCTCTCGTCGCCCTCTGCATGGGCATTTTGAATTCGTTTCGGCACTTTGCCTCCCCGGCTCTGTCCCCGGTCATCCTGAACATCACCATGATCCTGGCCGCGCTCTTCCTGCGGGGCTTCTTCGAGGAGCCCATCCTGGCGCTCGCCGTCGGGGTGATGGTCGGGGGGTTGCTCCAGCTTCTCTTTCAGCTCCCCTTCCTCGGCCGGCTGGGCGTACACTTGAGGCCCGACCCGAACTTCCGCCACCCCGGGGTGAAGCGCATCGGTCTGCTGATGCTCCCGGCCGTTTTCGGCGCCGCCGTCTACCAGATCAACATCTTCATCAGCACGCTGCTGGCCTCCTTCCTCCCCGAGGGGAGTGTCTCCTATCTCTACTACGCCGACCGGCTCGTCGAACTTCCTCTGGGGGTCTTCGCCATCGCCATCGGGACGGCGGCGCTGCCGAGCTTCGCCGAACAGGCCACAAAGGGCGAATTCGGCGAGATGAAAAAGACCATCGCCTTCTCCCTGCGGCTCATGCTCTTCATCACCATCCCGGCCATGATCGCTCTGATCGCCCTGCGGGTGCCGATCATCTCCGTCCTCTTCGAGCGGGGGGAATTCGACCAGCGCTCGACGGTTCTGACCGCCCAGGCCCTGCTCTGCTACGCTGTCGGCCTCTGGGCCTTCTCGACGATCCGCGTCGTCGTCGCCGCCTTTTACGCCCTCCAGGACACGAAGACCCCCGTTCGAATCGCCGTCGTGGCGCTCATCGTCAACACGGTTATGAGCGTTCTCCTTATGTTCCCCCTCAAACACGGAGGGCTCGCCCTGGCGACCTCCATCGCCTCGGCCGTCAATGTCGTGACCCTCTCGGCGATCCTCACCCGGAGGATCGGCCCCTTCCTCGACAGGGCGTTTTACCGGTCCGTTCTCAAGGTCTTCGCAGCCTCCTTCGTGATGTGGGGGGCCGTCGAACTGAACAATCACCTGCTGGCCTGGCGAGACGACGGTCCTTTCAACGAAAGACTCCTCACGCTGGCGGCCGCGATTGCCGTCGGCATGGCGACCTTTTTCATCGCCTCCCACCTTTTCAAATGTCGCGAGATGGCCCGCATCCTGGAGACCGTCCGCGGCCGGTTCCGCTGACTCACTCCCGAAAGCGCAAACCCCCGCCGGCAGAGGCTTTCACCGGCCCTTCGGCGGAGACAAAACGGTTGACTTCAACCTATCAAAATGATAGTCGAAAAAGACCTTTCCGAGGGAGAGACGATCATGCTGGACATGAAATTTCTGAGGGATAACCTGGACCTCGTCCGGAAGAAGATGCTCGAGCGAGGCAAGGAGATCGACCTGGATCTCTTCGCCGGCCTGGATCGGAGGCGCAGGGACATCCTCCAGGAAGTGGAAGCGCTGAGAGGCGAGCGGAACAAGGTCTCCAGGGAGATCGGCGCCCGTAAGAAGAACAGGGAGGACGCCTCGGATCTCATCGCGCGGATGGGCGCCGTCTCGGACCGCATCAAGGAACTCGAACAGGGCCTGGAGAAAACCGAGGGAGATCTCCGGGACTTCATGATGGTCATCCCCAACATCCAGCACGAATCCGTCGCCTACGGCGCCAGTTCCGAGGACAACCCCGTGGTGCGCCACTGGGGCGAAAAGCCCAAACTCGACTTCGAACCCAGGGCCCACTGGGACATCGGCGAGGCTCTCAATATCCTCGACTTCGCCCGGGGCGCCAAGATCGCCGGGGCCCGGTTCACCGTCTACCGCGGCGCGGGGGCGCTCCTCGAACGGGCGCTCATCAACTTCATGCTCGACCTCCACACGACGGAACACCGATACACGGAACTGCTCACCCCCTTCATGGTCAACAGGGACAGCATGACCGGGACGGGGCAGCTTCCGAAGTTCGAGGAAGACCTCTTCAAGATCCAGGGCATGGATTACTACCTAATCCCCACGGCGGAGGTTCCCGTGACGAACATCTACCGGGAGGAAATTCTGAACGAGAAGGACCTCCCCTGCCTCCACGTGGCCTATTCTCCATGCTTCCGGGCCGAGGCGGGCTCCTACGGCAAGGACACCCGGGGGCTCATCCGCCAGCACCAGTTCAACAAGGTGGAACTCGTGAAGTTCACCACACCCGAAAGTTCTTACGACGAGCTGGAAAAATTGACCCTCGACGCCGAGGATATTTTGAAAAAGCTGGGCCTCCACTTCCGGACGGTCAGCCTCTGTACCGCCGATCTCGGATTTTCGGCCTCGAAGACCTACGACCTGGAGGTCTGGCTTCCGGGACAGGGAGTCTACCGGGAGATTTCCTCCTGCAGTAATTTCGAGGACTTCCAGGCCCGCCGGGCCTCGATCCGGTTCCGCCGCGAAGCCACGGGCCGGGTGGAGTTCGTCCACACCCTGAACGGCTCCGGACTCGCCGTCGGCCGGACCGTCGTCGCCGTCCTGGAAAACTACCAGCAGAAGGACGGAAGCGTCGTCATCCCCGAGGCCCTCAGGCCCTACATGCGAGGGCTTGACAAAATTAAGCCGTAGGTTAAACTCCCGTTACATTCGGAAACAGTGCCCGGCGGCCCTTCAGGGGAATGTGGGGAATTTTCTTTGAAGGCGCGGATCGGAAAACCGTAGGACGGCACCCCGGAGGGATGGCCGAGTGGTCTAAGGCGGCGGTCTTGAAAACCGTTAACCGAAAGGTTCGCGGGTTCGAATCCTGCTCCCTCCGCCAGATAGAAAACAAAAATTAGATATATCCGGCGCGGAGAGTTGCCAGAGTGGCCGAATGGGTTCGCCTGCTAAGCGAATGTACGCCCTAAAAGGTGTACCGGGGGTTCGAATCCCCCACTCTCCGCCATTTCTATTTCAAGAACGCGCGCCCTTAGCTCAGCTGGATAGAGCGTTGGACTACGAATCCAAAGGTCCGAGGTTCGAGCCCTCGAGGGCGCGCCAGAAACAAACAGAAGGGGTTGCGTGATTTTCATTGCCCGCAACCCCTTTTCAAACGGCCGGACGCAGCCAGATATGCTTGATATCACCCTGCCTCGAAGGGTCGGACGATGAGGCCAGGGGCAGACGTGCTAAGAAAATAGACCTGACCCTCCTGCCCCAGGGAACCGATGGACAACGATGCCCAAAGGCTGCGTACTTTACTCGCCAACAGTCGTTTCCCCAGGATGAGGCCTGTACGCGCCGTGTTTGGGGTGCTCAGGGAGATGGTTTCCGGAAGCCATCGGGGTCGGGCCTGATGATTGACATTTCCGCTTACGGGGTCATTTAGGGGACGCTCCACACAGTTGCAGTTTTCATTGAGATGTATTGCATCCATACAGAATCCAGGAGGTTGGCATGGACAGATCCGTCGTTGCTGCTGTGACGCTCACGTTGGTATTTCTCATCCTCTCCCTCTCGACTGCTTTCGCCCAGCAGGCCCCGATGAAATTCCCTCAAAAGTCAGACCCAGCGAGAACGGTCGCGCCTCAGCCGGCCGGCAAGGCCCAGACGAGCTCCGCCAAGCCGGTGCGCATGGATGCGACGGCCGTCAGCCTCGTCGGCACGGTCGACCTCAAGACGGACAACCCCAGAAAACTCCCGACCAGCGTCACCGCGGCCGTCCTCGACAACGGATACGTGGTGCAGGCCTGGGAGAGCCTCGACCGGGGCGACAGGATGATCGGAACGGCGGCGCTGTTCACCGAGTCCCTGCAGCCCGCCTCGGCCGTTGTGCCCTACACGGACCGGTGGATGGACCCGTGGAAGGTCGATCTCATCGCCTACAACACCGCCCTGCCCTTCGCCAACGGGAACATCCTGATCGCCTACATCGACATGCGAGACCAGAAAGGGAAATTCGTCCTGTACGACTCTCGGATGAGGATCATCAAGGGCCCCGTCGTGTTCAGCCCGAAGAATGCCCACCGCTTCTCGGCGGTGCGGCTGCCGGGCGGCATGTCGGCCCTGGTCGCCTTCTACGAGCCGGAGCGGCCCGCATCGGGCGCCCTCTGGGATGAAATGGCGGGACAATGCCTGTTCACCGTCGTCAATGCCGAGGGGGCGATTGTATCCCAACCCAGGCCGTTCACGCAGAAGGGACACGTCAGGCAACTGGCCGTAACCCTTCTGCCGGGCGGGCTGATCTACACCGTCTATGAGCTCAACGGAGCGGTAAGCTCCGTCATCGACCAGACGGGAAACATCCTGCGGCAGGAGAAAAAGTTCTACAGCCGAAACTTCTCCGCGCTGTCCGCCGTCGCCCTCGCCGACGGCAACGTCATGGCCGTCTTTCTCGATGACAGGGGGATGCCCCGGGCGACTGTGATCGACTACGCCGGCAATACAGTCGCAACGCAGAACCTGCCCGTCGATTCCGTCGTGAATCTGTATCCCGCCCGTCTCAGCAACGGAAACGTGCTGGTGGTCCTGGCACCGAAGAACGGCCTCACCGCCGTGATCTTGAGCCCTGCCGGAAAGATCGTGAAGGGGCCCACCACTTTCTTCGGGGAGTACGGGTTCGATGAGTACAACCATTACAGGGCCCGGATCAGCGTCACGGCCTTTCGCAACGACATGGGCCTCGTTCTGCACAGCGGAAACCAGCCGAAGCCGGGCGGGCAGAGCAAGGTCGGGTTTTCGCTGCTGAAGTGAAGTTCGGTTGACATCACATGTTCTGCCAGTGGAACCCTGCACAGGGGATATGAGCCCAAAATAACACTATCGAAATCGGCGAAAGGATGGGGCTCAAGTTCTATTTTCGGTCGTGGACTGGAAAGTCTATGCTCCTGAGACAGGAACGCACCACGGGATGCGGGGGTCAGGTCTTGCCTTTTGCCTTTACGCAGAATAACCGGCCCCGCCCTCGAGGGCGCGCCAGTAACAAACAGAAGGGGGTTGCGAGATTGTCATTGCCCGCAACCCTCTTTTCAAACAGCCGGACGCCGCCGAATAGGCTTGGTATCACCTTGTCTCGAAGAGTCGGACTATGAGGCCAGGGACAGACGTGCAAGAAGATAGACCTGACCCTCCTACCTCTTGGATCATGTACCCGAAGCGCGGACGAATTGTCTTGACTTCCGGCAGTGACTCTCATAGTCTGCGCCCGCCGAGCCGCTAGGCAGCGCACAGGAATGAAGCACAAATTTTCGGCTCATGGAATAAGACCGGTATGCAGGAAAAATACCGCTATAAACTCGCGGGCCTCGTCCCGGGCTTCCTGTACCATTTCATTCGCTGCTACAGCTGGACTTTCCGGCTTCACATCGAAAATGAGAAGCCCTGGCAAGAACACATGAAGCACGGAGGCCGGGTCCTTCTGTGTTGCTGGCACCAGCAGTTCTTCGCGGCGATTCGTCATTTCAAAGCTTACTCAGTTCATCGCCCTGCCTTGATGATCAGCCAGAGCAAGGATGGAGACATCGTCGCCGGGATCGCCGAGAAGTCAGGCTGGCATGCGGTGCGCGGTTCATCATCACGAAACGGAGGGCGGGCACTGAAGGAGATGGTGGAGCGGCTGAAGTGCTCGGGGCTTGCCGCTCATATAGTGGACGGACCGAAAGGGCCTTCCGGGATCATCAAGGCAGGGGTGGTCAGCCTCGCTCGCGCCACAGGGGCCGTTGTCGTACCCCTATACGTTACCTCCGACCGGGCTTGGTATTTCAACAGCTGGGACCGTTTCATGCTGCCAAAGCCTTTCGCCGAGGTGTACTTGCGATTTGGCGAGATGGTGGATCTGACCACAGGACAAGGAGATGCGGCATTCGAGAGGCACCGCCTGCAGCTCCAGGAATCCATGCGGCCTTACCTGCTCCCTTGAACGCTACACAGCTATGCCTGTCTCGCTTTCACCGCAGTCGCGTAGTGACTTTGCAGAAGGAAATCTATCATGAGAACAATCCTGAGCGTTACAGGAAAGCTGCTTTATTTCCTGATGGGCTGGCGCTTCGAGCCGCTTCCGCCCTACTTTTCCAGGAAGCACGTGATCATCGGCTTTCCCCACACATCCAATTTGGACACTGTTCGGGCGTTCACAGGCTTTCGGATCATCAAGCGGACAGGGCACATCATGATCAAGAAGGAGGCTTTTTTCTGGCCGCTGTCCATCCTACTTCATGCCCTTGGAGGCATCCCGGTCGATCGCAAAGCCCCCCAGGGCGTCGTGGAGCAGATGGTCGACGTGTTCAACGCCCGCGACGCGTTTCTTCTGGCCATCGTGCCCGAAGGAACCCGCAAAAAAATACGGACGGTCCGGACCGGCTTCTGGCACATCGCTAAGGCCGCCGATGTGTCAATCATCTGCTGGTATCTGGACAATGAAAACAAGACAACCCGATGGCTGGGCCAGATTATCCCTGGTGAGAACAAGATGGAAGACCTGATACGGATCAGAGATATCTATGAGAAGGCCGGTTATCGATTTCCTCTGGAAACTGCTGATCCGTCATGATGAAGGCTTGAATCATTAGAATGAGTTCCCCAATAATGATCTCGGGGAAAAAGCAACGAGGACCAGGCTTGCTTGCCCGGCCTGATGCCTGAGAAGATACCTCCGCTCAATGGACCGAGATGCGGGGGTCAGGTCTTGCCTTTTGCCTTTACGCAGAATAACCGGCCCCGCCCTCGAGGGCGCGCCGGGAAAAAACAGAAGGGGTTGCGAGATTGTCATTGCCCGCAACCCCCTTTTCGAACGGCCGGACGCAGCCAAATATGCTTGATATCACCCTGCCTCGAAGGGCCGGACTATGAGGCCAGGAGAAGACGTGCCAAGAAGATAGACCCGACCCTCCTACCTCTCTGACCCTCCTGCCTCTCTGACCCTCCTACCTCTCGCGATCGTAGGCCGCGCCAAGATGAACAAACAATCGATTGATAATGGTCCCGGGGCAGGCAAAAATCCATTCCGGGAGGGAAACTCTCCTGGGAGCATCTCGATACCTCCTTTCGAGTTTTGGCGAATTCTCAAAAGGCGTATCAGATGCTCTCTGCTTTTTCAAAGAACAGGTAACGCGTATTTTATGCTATCATTCGATTATACTCCCAAAATTCGTCACATATTCTGTAACTATAACTCATTCAGTATCCATTTTAAAAAAAGGAGGTGTACCATGAAACTTTTGTACGGTGGGCGTTTCGCTCTGAAGGTTGCCGAGCATGGCTACATCCGCTATCAGATCCGTGATTACGGCATCAACCTCGGATGGTTCGAAGATTCGCCGTTCATCGCCGAGTCTTACCCAAAGAGACTTGTTCCCCTGTGGAAATGGGAATCATCGCCGCCCTACGAATGGGAGTTCCGCCGGGCGGGCGCATCGGGGACGATCGACACGGCGCGCCCCGTGGCGTTGTGGAATAAGGTGGCGAAGGATTTCGTCGTCTACGAAAAACGGGATTACGGCATCAACCTCAGGTGGCTTAAGGACACCAAGCGAAACGACCCGCATGACTGGAGAATCGAGGGCGTCTTTCCGAACATCCGCCTGAAGAACCTGACCGCCGAGGCAAAGAAACACGATGCCTATGTCCTGTACGGAGAGAGGAAATATGGGATAAATCTCGTCTGGGGAAAGAGGCCGAACTTGTACAACTTCTACATCGAGGCCCTGTCGGCGACGGCCCCCCAGCCCGGTCCCGGGGACTACACGCCCGGCGAGGCGATCTTCACGGCGTCCCGGCCGCAAAGCTGGATGGTCGAGTGGAACGGCAATGAGGGGCTTGATTTCGACGCATACAACACAGTCATGCGTGCCCCGTTCATCCAGAACGTCACGCGAACCACGGCCACCGTGATCTGGAGGGTCGGACTTTCGAAGGGATGGAATCCCGTGGTCTGGGCGGGCCGGCTCAAGGCCAGGGCCTGGGTGGCGGCCGCATCAATCCCGACGGTCAACGGGCGGCTCTACAAAACCGGTGACCCCGGTTTTCCGATCACCGCACGGGATATCACCGGGACCTATAAGTACGAAAGCGGGGTTCGCTACGATTACTCCAAACCAGACGGGGCGGGGGCGAGTGACTACTGGCTGAACCGGTATTCCGACCGGCCCGTCGTCGAGTTCTCCGTTACGTTTGCCGGCCTCGAACCCGGGCGCACCTGGCATTACCGGATCGAGAGCGAGGGCATTCTCGACGAGGACGACAAGAAACTCTCGAAAATCGTCATGGCCGACGACGTCTATTTCCGAACAGCCCCGGACTGGTCTCAGGGCCAGGCCGTCCGGTTTGTGGCGATGGGCGATCTCGGACCCGGCGATAGTCAGCCCAGCTATTTCTACGACGTGTTCGACCTGTTCCATGACGTCAGCCGGGTGAAGGGCCCCCACCTCTGGCTTGCACTGGGGGATATCGACAACGACACCGACGGCCACCCGAACGCCATGGACCCCTTCTTTTTCCACGTGTACAACGCCTACCTCGACAAGGCCAACCCCGGGAAGACTTCGTACACGAAAATGGCGAAGAACACCACCGTCAAGGCCTTCGAATTGCCTCACAATAAATGTTACCGGAGGTGAAGATGCATAATGGTCGTTGACTCATAATTCATGTTACCGGGAGAGAGACTTTCTCCAGGAGCCATGACGATGAGTCCGCGAACCAAACGTGA
>Ga0302237_1000117_pt1 | contig 92199 bp, 131 predicted proteins | sample AAG_UR_Ala_MG_FD_193530 | JGI IMG/M metagenome (GOLD analysis project Ga0302237, IMG submission 193530) | Enriched activated sludge microbial communities from anaerobic digester in WTTP, New Holstein, Wisconsin, United States - AAG_UR_Ala | ecosystem: Engineered > Bioreactor > Anaerobic >... | reverse complement strand
TAGTTAAGTTGATTTATATCAGCACACCAATATAAATCATCTATAGTATTAAAATTCTCATTTATTAATACTATAGAATCTTTTATATTATCTTCATCTATTTCAGTAACGAATGAAGGATAGTAAACCATTCCAAGATAATATTCAAAAGCAACCATATCTTCTCGACCTTTAACTATATAATAATAAGTCATATTACTTACTAGGATCGAACTCTAATAAATCTTCTAATGTAATAAGCTTACCATCTTTAATTTTAGTAAGCAGATCTATAGAATATTTATAAGTCTTTTGCTTATAAGAATTAAACTCTAACTTAACTGTATTAATTTCTATCTTAAGTTGAGTCTTTTCTATATCTGCTCTTAATAATTGTTCTTCTAATTTTAATTTCTCACTTCTTAAAAGAATATTATTAAAGAACAAGAATGAAAACACTGTACTTATTATGAATATAATTATAAATTCTACCATATTAGTCTTCGTATAAATTATTCTCTTCACTACTCCAGTTCTCCATGTTATCCCACCAAGGATTTCTAAATGGTTCACCGAACATTTCTTCTAGCTCTGCATCAATACATTGCTTATCAGTAGGTAAACCTAAATTATGTTTCATATTCTGTACATCACTGAAATTGAAATATAATTCTACTGGTCTTGCTTGATGCAAGTTAAAACAATTAACTGCTACGAAGAATGATTCTTCACTGATCCAAAACCTTTCATAGTCTGAGCCAGTTTCTATATACACTGCTACATTATTAAGACCTTTTAATCTTTTGCCAGTGAAGGCATCAACATTACCATAATGAAGTTTCATTCCGTTTAATGTCTCTATTGTCATATATTTTAATACGGGTTATCAACCCGCTAGTCTAAAGACTATTAATTAATGCTAATAAATAATTAATATACTTACCTGCCTCACCTTTTGTTTTAGGTTCAGCTTTAATAACTTTGATATTATCAAAGCCACTAATCATGGCTTCAAGTTCTTCTATAGATTCAATTTGCCTATCTGTTATAGGATCATCATACCAGCTCATAGCTTTTTAAATAAGAATATCTTTTTAAATAGATCATCCTTACAATGAAGAACATAGTCATCAAACTTATCATAGAAATTATCAGATTCTTCTCTAGTTCTAATAAGACCCATACCTCTTTCGAATCTATTAAGTTCTTTAGTTATCTTACTATAAAGAATTAATATTCTAATCAAAACTATGACTAGGTATGTTAACAATAAGATAAATAATATTTCTTGTATCATATTTTTAAATGCGAAGATGTCTTCGTTTTCTTAAGTTTATAATCACTATCCTTCTTAAAAATATCTACTAACTCTAGAATAGCTTCAGAGTAAGCAGTCCAATCTTCTAAAGATCCAGTATCAGCTGGGTTATTTAAATAAAAAGTACCATCAGAAGGATTTAAAGTACCTGAAATAGTTATTTTATTAACAACACCATCAAGTCTTTTATATTCTTTTGCATATTGTGTTCATAATAATTCTAATAATAATTTATTATCTAATTCTTTTAAGGTAAGTAGTTTAACTGCATACCAAGGCTTATCTCTGTATCCAAGTACAGCAATTTTCTTATTGATAACTCTAATAAAGAAGAATTTTGAATTAGTACTATAATGTATTGGTACATTATAGTATTTATATATTATCTTCTTAAGAACATTAAACTCTTCTTTATTATTTATTTCAACCCACACATTACACAACTATTCTTTTATAGACTTGCTTACCTTTAAGCTCAGTATTGAAACCATTAGTTTCAAGATATCTTTTTATTATCTCTTCAGCTACATCTAATGGAATAACATGCACTTCATTTTCTATTTTTGCATGTATCTTTATTTCATTATGATAACCTGAAGTAATTCTTATATCTATTTTCATAATCCAAGGCTTTGCTTAGCTATTCTTATTGCTTCATCTCTATTGCTAGCTTCAAATACACTAGTTATTTTTTCTACAAATGGAGATTTTTCTGCATCATCTATATCTAACTGATCAAAGAACCTCTTTACTTGTATGCTTCCATTAATATGTAAGTACCCCCACCACATCATAGAGCTTCAGCATTAGCTTGCTTATTAAGTTCTCGTTGTATCTTAATACATAATTCTTTAAGTTCAATCTCATGCTTTGGTTTGAATACTAAACATATCTCATTACTTCGTATCTCTTTAGCCTCTAATTTATGTTTAACATTCTCAAAAGCTTTCTTCCAAGTTTCCACTTCACGAAACAATTCTGTCTTCTCCCGGTTAATCCATTCGTAATTAAACTTTATCTCATGTAAAGTTTCAATCACTTCGCTCTTAATAAGATTGTAGTTCTCGTCTAAGGTATTCTCTACTAAGTAGAGTCCACCATATATCATTCTCAAACTACCTCTTTGTATCTCGAATTTTATTTTTCTACTAACCATACTAATACTGGTTATCAACCAGTTGAGCTATGCTCATTAATTAATTATAGAGAAGAAGCCCTCCTCGCTGAGGGGGGGAGGGCTTCGGAGCGCTCATATTGTTTCCAATAATAAGTAAGCATCAAGATCATCTAAGTTAATTATATCAGGCGACTCTATTATTGAATTCGGATGCATCCAAAAATACTTAAATGATATAGAGATAACTATGGTTAACGGAAATATAATAGATGTATTTGTTTCTAAGTTTCTTATTTCAAAACCATACTTATTTAATATATCCATAGCATTCTTATATTGCACTTCATCTTTTATTATTACAAAAATCATAATAATTCTATTATTAAATAGCTTTCTAATTCACTCACAGAAATATTACCATAAGAAATATGCTCTTCAACATTATCTTCACAAGCATCCTTATTCAACCATCTAGGTTCAGACTGCTCTAAGATAATGCTAATTACATAATGTCCTTTATTATTTATTATGCTATCACATTTCTTATTGTATTTCTTAAGAAGCTTTTGCACATATGCAAAATCTTCTTGTGTATATATTAATACATTTATAGACTTCATATGATCCTATCTCTTTTCATTTTAATAAGCGCTGTATTAGCAGCGATGATATTAACTTCGTCTTCTGTAAGATTGTCGGCCATATCTAAGAAGCTCTTTAAGCTATGATCTATGTTGTGAAACCACCACTCTTCTACAGTCCCGTCTGCTTTATGAGTCTCCATCCTCATTAGGTAATCTATTCTTCATATATAATCCTAGTTCTCTACTAGGCAGAGCGTTAGCTCTTTATTTTATTATTGTTGTATCACCACTATACAGCGGGAAGACCAAGATACAACACATTGGCACCATTAGTTGCAGTATATCTATCGTAGATGGACCCAACACTTACTAACGCGGAAACAAAAAAAAGGAGAGAGGCCGAAGCCCCTCCCCTCTCTGCGACTAGTCATCTTCTGACTGATCGAAAGCATTCTCAAGACTAACTCCTTTCTTAGGAACCATCTTTAGAAAGCCTATCTTTTTGTCACCAGAATTAAACTCAACTGGTTTCTTTAACTCGATCACATTAAAGAAGAACTGGTCAACATTATAAAGATTCTTGATGGCCTTAAACTTGCCATCTTTTTCATCTTTAACTGTTAACTGTAATGATTGGAAAGTGTTTCCATTATTACCTTTTTTCTGGATAATGGAACCAATAATGATTCCGTTATCTTCGTACTCTTTAGTTTCGATTGCTTTAACTGCTGATATTTTTTTAAACATATTATTTTAAATAATTAATTTATAACAACTACTATGTATTTATATTGTCGACACATATTCAAAAGAATATATATTAAATACACTTTAGTGATTAATCATAGTCTATCTATCGTAGATGGACACAGTGCAGCCCTTCCCCTAATAAAAAAAAGGAGGAGACAAAGCTCCTCCAATTCTTTTATAAAGCTAATATCAACCGTAGGATAGGCAAGTCTATACCTTCGTTGATGTAGCTGATCCATTCAATATGACTAGCATGAATACTACTACTCATAAAAGGATCCATAACTATCTTAAATACAATACAACCTTATTAAGGTAGGAGTTTCTAGGTAACTTAGTTCTATTATGACAGAACTCTAGGAGATCTATCATATCAGAATAACTCCTAACATTAACATAGTAAACTTCTTCAAAAGGATTCATGTGTTATTCATAGTAATCTTTATTATGCTTACATGGATTACTCTTATAACCTATAGAACCTTTGGGTAAGGCAGCTCTAGGATCACCTTTAGTGAACCTATATACCTTACCCTTCTTAAGATTAAGACATGTCTTATTCTCCTTAGCTTGTTGACCCTTAAGTTTTCTATACCAAGCAGGAGATATGCCACGCTTAACAGGTAATCCATAGGCTTCTTTATATTCCCTAGCAGTCATATTATGTACAAGTCTAACATGAGTACAAACTTGTACATACCAACCACCACAAATAGCACACTGTTTCTTATCAGGAGAGGGCACACTAGCTAACTGCGCCCTCTTCTTTCTATTCCATTCAACAGTATTGTTCTGGAACTTCTTGCTATTAAACTTGTTCCTACATTTCTTAGAACAATATTTAACATAACCTTTAGGAACATCCGCTCCACAAACTATGCACTTCATATTTATTTATTATTAAATCTTTTTAATAAGTCTTTATTAGGACGACCTTTACAATTGAAGCATCGGATTAACCAACGCCCTTTATAATTCTTGCCGGTAAACTTTTCTCTAATGTGTTTAGGTAAACTACCAACAGCTTGAAAGTCTCCTTTACCAGCTTCAACTTTCTTACCACACCAATCACAAACACCGGGATATTTTATAAGCATTTTAATTATATATTATTAATCTTTCCAAAGCCATGCTTGACGATTCCAATAGTCATCGTCAATATATACACAGTTCTTAACCTTAGGAATCAAGCGTTGAATCTCAGCGCTCGCCTCCTCAATAGTTAAGCTCTCAATAAAATCTTTCTTCTTACTGATTTCCTCGGGAGGAACACAGTAACCCTTAAGCCATGCATACATTTTAGCTATGGCTTTCTTTTGTTTATCTGTTGCTTTCATGTTTAATCTATTCCGAAGAAATCGTCCTGACATTTCTGACATAAGCCAGAGATCTTAAATTCCTTAAGACTAATCTCATTACGAAATTCTTCTTTATTTATTTCTTTACTACAAAAAGGACATCGACCTTGATCAATCCTCTCTACTTCTACAGGGAAAAGTTCTCTGATAACAGGATACTTCTCCTTTATGTTTTTAATTTTTTCTTTTGTTTCTTTCTTCATAATATTTATTTATATTATTAATTTATAATACCCAAGAAATTCCTTCTGGGTAATGACGCTTAACATATCCATTAATCCTATGCTTAAAGATATGATAAGCATGACCATGGTGATCACATTCTATGATACCAAAATCGTCTTGTGCTAAACCAAACATGAACTCATGTTGTGGTACAGCAACACTTATAAGTACAGGGTGTCGAAGTAAGACAGCATCTCTAAGATGCCGCTTAACCCTGTATGCTTTATAAGTTTTATAATCGCGCTCTCTAAGATCACGCTTAAGTTGTATAAGATCTTCTCTCATCTGCTTATCAGATGGGTCGAAGATAAGATGCGCTTCTAATTCAGCGATCTCTATCTTTAATTCTTCTTTAGTATATAACATAATTAGTTTTCATTAAAAAATTCTAAGTTACTTTCTAATGCAAACTCACGGAGGTGATCATTATGATCTACTTCCTCTAAATAAAACTCAACATCTAATAAGATGCGAGCTTTAATATAATCAATTGATACATCATTATTCGTATTGATTATATCGAACTGCCTAACATGCAGATCAAACACTCTAAAAAGTTCTTTTATCTGCTCTAAAGCCTCATACATATTAAGCTTTATAGCCTCATCTTTATTCTTTGTAAGCTCTGGCAAACTTGCCTCTATGACTTCATCAGTAAATGGATTGAAGTCTTTTTCTATTTTCATCTTTGCAAGATATTCTCCTGCAATTTTAACGATAAAACATTTATCTGTTTTATCAGGAGTAATAATACCCCTCCTAATTAAATCCGCAGGTGAATCTACAAACTCATTATTGTAATAATCACCTATCTCTTTACCTAATCTAGGTAAATCTTTCAATAATATATATTTGTTCTTCATAATCTTATTTTTATATTTATTATCTTCAAGCTCTTTTAACTGAGCCTGAAGTGCTATTATATCCTCATGTAAATCCTGATCAGTAGGATCAAAAGCATAATGATCCTCCATCTCAGCTAACTCTATTTTTAATTCTTCGATTTTATTTTTCATAATCATTTTAGGATTACTTTTATAATACCAGTTCTCTACTGGCTAGGCATAAAGCCTTTATTTAATTATTGAGCAGTTCTTTAATGTCTGCTGCTCAAAAGACAGATCACTAGAAAGGAAGATCCTTTATATCGTCTTCATTTCCTTCAAACTCTTCAAGCATCTCTACAAACTCTTCTAGCTTTCCATCCTTATTAGGAACAAAAAGCTTTCCATCTTCTTCAACAAAGCAAGATATGGAAGGATTAGATTCCTTTTCCATATCAGACAATAACTTAGCGATACGTTCTAAGTTATTAATATATCGTTCTCGATTAACGTTAAGCGCTTCTTGTTCAAGACGCTCTGTAATATAATCAAGAGCAAAGATTTCTCTATTATCTTGCTTAATCTGCTCATTAGTTCTATTATCTTCTAAAGATTTTATAATTTCGTTTGTCATATATTTATTTATATTAACTTATTATATGAAGCATTAGTTAAAGGCCAATGCTTCAAATGCCTATCTACTATTTAGTGAAGTCTATATTAACTTCACTATCAACTAGCTCAATGATTTCTCTTTCGAGAAAATCAATACCATGCTCTTCACGAGCAAGGTAATTACCATTGAGTTCGTCACGCTCAATAGCAACCTCTCTCCTCTGATAGTCCTCAAGGAGAGAGTTTAATTTCTCACTAGAAGATTTAAATCCTCTATGAGATAAGCTTATAATAAACTCCAATGCCTCATACCATAGGCATGGAGTTACTTCTCTATCATTATCTAACATTAGATAATGATCTTCTCTAAAACTCAAGCTAAATCTTTCTTTTGACATATTCTTTTTATATTACTTTAATTATTGAGCAGTTCTTTAACGTCTACTGCTCAAAAGACAATAAGCTATTCTACTATAATGCCATTAGCCTCTAGCTTATCAGCCATAGCTTCTAGCATTTCTTTCTTATTGTCGACCTTAACATTATTTTTCATTGCGTAATACCTATCACGCAATTGATAAAGAGGCTCTAATTCTTTAGCCTCTTTCTTTTCTTGTACTCTTGACCAAGCTAATCTAGCTTGATTAAAAGCACTATTAATATTTTTATCTACTAACATAATTTATACCAGTATTCCTCTGGCTAGACCTTCAGGTCCCTATTTATAATTGAGCGGTTCTTTAACGTCTGCCGCTCTAAAGACAGGATACTATTCCTTTTCAAAATCCCTTAATAAGGATGCTATTTTTTCTAATCTCTCCAGATACTCCTCCTTATTTGGATTAAGCGCCTCTTGCTCAAGACGCTCTGTAATATAATCAAGAGCAAAGATTTCTCTATTATCTTGTTTAATCTGCTCATCACTTCTATTGTCTTCTAACTTATTTATTTTTATTGTCATAATATGTGAAGAGACGAAGATATCTTCGTCTCTAATTAATTTAATAATAGCTATTGAGTAATAGAGCTAGCTACACTCCACCGAATGCCTCATAAGACTAGTAAACTTTAGTCTTTATAAAGGTATTAGTCGGTCTAACAACTATGTAAAACATAGCTGTATCTATCTTAACACCGCTCTCATTCCTAACGATAAGAACTTTCTCGGTATTAAGAAGCTCTATCAGCTCTTCTTGAAGTTGAATATAGTCAATATGACCTGACTGATACTCATTAATCCAAGCTGATACAAGCTTTAGATCAACAAAGAACATCTCTTTATCAATTATTTATAATAAAAAATAGCATCGACCAGTTGCTATTCACTTTCTTTTTTATAGGTGTAGTTTAACCTACAAACTAAACTATCTTGAAAAATATCCTAAAGACATTTGATGTCTTTAGTTCTTTCTTAAAGACCCTATAAAGGTCTTTAGGCCTATACACCGAAGTGTATAGACTGATATTGCCTACGTAATCTGGTCGATTACTCACGACAGTAATCTGGATATTTAATCCAGATCCTTTAGGAACCTCGCGATAGTTCCTTCTAATAAAGTTGTCTATGTCAGTGATGTCCCTTATAGGAACATCTCTAATATCTACTTCGAAGCCATAAACTTCGAAGATTTTAAAACTATTTATTGAATGATTGGTAAACGTTTTAACGTTTACCAAAAATTGGTTTAGCTCTTTATAGCTAAACCTTAAAGCACCCTCTGGGGAATCATTCCCCAGAGAGATACAATAATCTTTGAAGCAATTATCCTCAAAGATTAATTTTTCATTAACAACCCATTGGTTGTTAATATTGATAATAAAAAATTTGTTTTGCATTTTTCTTTAAAGAAACGAAGATATTTTCGCCTCTTATTAATTTATTTATAAAGAAGCTAGCCTCACTTGCGAGTAAGGCCGCCTCTAATATACATTTTAAATCGACATAGAGTATGTACAACTCTATTATATTTATAATCAACAGCTTAAGCCTGTTAATCTTTTGAAAGCCTATATCTTATAAAGAATATATCTTTCACTAGCCTATTAGGTAACCCCAAAGGGGAGGCACATCTCAATAGAAGCGTTGACTTATATTAAGTTTTATTTAAAAGGATATTAAATATCCTAATGCCCTTAAAAAGGGTAGACCTCAACGGGTCAAAGAGCAATAAGTCCTAGTAACAATTTCACTAGGACCTTTTGAAGACCTGCAAGTTGAATCTTCTTTCTATTCTCTTGCAGGTCTTCCTGCTTCCATTCACATCTCCATTCCACTCAATATGAGTGAACTGGAAATGCTTCTCTAGCTTTGGAGAATACTCTCCAAAGCTATGAAAGCTTATCTGACCTTGGGGGGTCTCAAAATAAATAATGAGACTCCCTCCAAAGTCGATAGTTCTTTCTATGTAAAAGAAACAATTGCTAGGAATATTAGCAATCGCCTCTTTTATATATTTATCCTTGAGAGAGTAACCTAACTCAAGGCACTTAACTCCATTATTTCTAACAGAGTTAAGGTCTTTGCCCGCATCACTACAAGCTTGCGCTCTAAGTAATGCAGAATAAAAAGAAATAATTTTCACTTTTTATATTTTATATTTATTATTAAGACGGCCTTCGACCAACTAAGGCCGCCTCTATCTATTTACTAGGCACCCATACAAATGGGATACCTATAGTAACAATACTTAGTACAAGACTAAGTATCATTACTACTAAGCAGTAACGAAGATATCTTCGCCTCTGCCTAGCTTCTCTCTGTCCTCTATAATCAGGACAAAGAACTTTAGAGAGCCTCGCGGCCCTCTTCTTTATACTTTTATATGTCTCCATATAATTATATATTAATTAATAATAGCTTATATGGACTCGACTAAGTCCTAAGCCCAGCTCTTTTGTTTAGGTGTCTGTTAACCTACGGTATAACCACTATATAACAAGATATAGAAGCGCCTATAAAAACCCCTCTATATTCTTACTATTATTAAGCCCTAAAAAGCCCTCTAATCAACAAAAAACCCTCTAAATAGAAGGTTCTTATATATATAATATACTATACAGTACATACATATATAGAATATATAGGTTATATAGCTATTCAGTTATATTTTCTGTCCAGTTTCTGTCCAGTTTCTGTCCAGTTTCTGTCCAGTTTCTGTCCAGTTTCTGTCCAGTTAGTCCACTAACGTACGCACACATAACGCCAAGGCTAAAACGTTGATAAATCAACATAAATGGCACTAACCTTACTACTTACAAAGCCTTATTTCTTGGGATTTTCATCCCACAAACTACTGATCAAGCTTCCGCCTGACTGCATCTTACTATATATATAGGTGAACATTATACATATACCTATATATATACATATATATATAATCATATTATTAGAGGCGGCTTAGGAAAGACTAGAGCGGGCTAACACCCTATTAGTACTGCATACTTCCGAGTACTTAAAAGGCCTGTTTATGTTGATAACTCAACGTTCCCGGCTCTTTACTCTAAACTTAGCCGCTATTATTTTTATTATTAAGATATAAAGAACGATCTAAGCCGCTCTATTAATATATCTTTTTATTAAGACAAAAAATTACTGATATGTATCAGCCTCTTCTACTAACTATTAAGTTATATATACATAGATACAAATGTTATCCAAAGTGGGGATCCATTCCTAGACGTCTATATATATATAAATACTAGAAGCGAAATTGATAACTATATTACATATCACTAGCCCCTATTCCGGTGACCAATTGCGGGCGTTTCGGTAAGCATTGTGATTACTATAACGAAGATATCTTCGTCTCTTCATATTTATTACTTAAATAATAATAGAAGATAAATCTTCTGTCAAGGACTTATGCTCCGACTAAAGCATAGTCCTTGGGCGCTCTCCTAATAACTAAGTATAGTTACTAAGATATATATATTAAGTACTAGTATACATACTAAGAAGATCTTATCTGATCTGTTCTTAGCAATACATAGACTAAATATATTGCCGGCTATTAGTATGATTACTAATATCAGCACCATCATATATGGTGTCATAGTCTTTATATTAATTAATTATATCTATCTTATCGACTAAGTAAGATAGGCTGGATAAGGAACGTAGCTACTACGACAAGTAGTAGTAACTATCCTTATCTCATTCCCCCCAAGGGGGTATATATATAAGTATAGTATGGTATTTGCACGAAGAAGTGTTGGGGTATATATATTGTTATAGTATGGTATTTGCACGAAGAAGTGTATGGTATCCGCACATATATGAGTACATATATGAGTACATATATCCGGCACGAAGAAGTGTATGGTATCCGCACATATATGAGTACATATAGGGTATATATATAAGTATAGTATGGTATCCCCGCGCCTAAGTAAGTATAATACCACCAACTAAAACTAACAACACACCCAACCAACATGAAGTATTCCGCCTAATTCGCCAAATCATCACAACAAAGCGATGAACTAGTAACTTCATCACAACCGGATATACCCCACCGTCGCCCTACAACGAAAGGACGTACAACTAAATGCACGTCCCAATCAGCTGCGCTTCGCGCCTAGCTCATGCGCCTCTATCAACCTCTTCTTTTCTTTATAAAGATCTATTATCCTAGTATAATCACTATACCTGGTATACCTCACAGATCGTGTTAGTAAGTAACATATTAGGATTCATTCTGCGCTTTAATCATTTACGTTCCGCTCTTTCTCTTACAGAGAAGATCTTGCGTGTTAGTCATTTAACGTTCCGCGTTTTATTCTTCTTCGAATAAGATCATTACTTGTAGGTATCCTTTCACCATACGTATTTCGTATGGGGAGTAGTATTCGCCTGTGTGTTTATTCTTTAAAGGCTCTCTTTCTTCTAGGACGTGTTTGACTGGAAACTCCCCTGCGATCAGGTCTCCTGATGGTTCCCATCCATCCTTTATCATATTATTTATCGTAATGTTTAATTGCGTGATTGTCTTACATAAGACTGCTCTATATTCTTTTATCATATTATTCATCAGAGGCTGGATCGTTATACTCCACCACGCCCATTAGTTTATATCTTTTATCTTGTTTCGTTATATTCTCCCATCCTTTTCGTATTTCTTCCTCAGACATACCTACATAGTTCTGGTACTTATTACGCCCATTCTTAGTAAACCATACGCTATATACTTTATTGGCGTTTGGATTATTCTCCTTATATGTTCTATTAGTTAAAGATTCGTCGTTTATCATTTATTTATTCTTATTGATAATTCATATAATACTTGAGCGGCGATGAATTCGCCATAACTCTTCTTTATATTCTCTAATGATTCATCTAAATTCATACCTTTCTTTAAACAGAATCTTAATCTTTCTAGAGCGCGGCATGTCTTCTTGAAATATTCTTCTCCTCTATAAATCTTATTATCCATTAATGTATTTCTTTTAGAGCGGCTAGATTAGCTTCGCCTTCCGCCCTACTATTAATTGCTTCTTTAATATTCTCCCCTTGTTTCCATGGAGCTAATTCTTTTAATAGTCTGTTCTCTATAACGAATTCACTGTATTGATTCCATACATCGCCATGATCTCTATCCTTTAAGATGATTACTTTAGAGCGGCTATTTACCGAACTCCTTACTCTATGTACTGCTAATACTTTATCTGACTCTTGTACTATGAAAGAACTATCACGCAGAGATCCCATGTCTGGTTCTTCTGAAGCTTTAGGCTGCTTGGTATGGGCGACTAAGAAAATAACTAGTTCTTTTTCTACAGCTAATACTTTAAGAGCCCTTAACATATTACCTATATCTAAAGATGTATTCTTACTAGTGAATAAATCTAATAGATAGTGGAGGTGATCTATCATAATAATCTTTACTCCATACTTTAAGGTAGCTTCTGTTACCCTTTCTTTGAACCACTCTAAGTCATATGGCTTATTCGCTAGAGGTAGATAAAATAGTGGGAGCTCTACATCTTCGAATTTTCTAAAGAATTGAGCTGGTGTATTCTCGTATGAGAACCATAGAATCGGGACTTTAGCCATATTTCTCGTAAGGGCATGTAGTAAACTCGAGTTGTGTGTTACTGTAAAATCATCTAATAAGTATCTATGGTTTCCATCTAATTCAAAGCCATAATAGTTTCCTTTACCTAAGTTTTCTATAGTTATACCATAATGTAAGACGTTTTTTATTTGCCTTCTTTTAGGTATCTTCTTAATTAAAACAGGTAGTATAGATAAATCACCAGATATACTAATCCTATAATAATCTTTAGTATATCCTTTTACTTTCTTTATAGAGATGTTTACTGCAAATCCTAAAGATCTTGCTATAAAAACTATATCTTTAGCTAGTGATTTATAAGCAGAAACTATTTCGTAACAATTATTATTAATATAACCACCTGTATCTATAAGTCCAGCTAATATCTTTAACCTATTTTCTCTAGAGTTTATCTTATATATATCTGGAATATGCTTATTATTTAAGACGTTTAATTCATTAAGATACTCCTTAAAAGACTTTGATGAATCGAAACAGGTCTTACACCTCTTATCTTTTGGTTTATTAATTCTCTTTCTTACTAAGGAATATGTATCTTCTTTATAGGTACTTATATTTAAGTTTAGAGCGGTATTATATATATATTCTATTAGATCTTTCTTTCTTGTTGTTATCTCTGGCTTAGAACAAGTACCATCTCCTAACCATAACCCTAATAGATATGGATCTAATGGAACCTCTCTTTCCTTAAATTCTACAGTAGCTCTATATCCCTTATGCATATCTTGATATCCTTTTGGTTTATTAAGAAAGTCTTTTACGGATATATCTATATATTTATGACCGCCATAAGATGTACCAGAAGAGTTATATAAACTAAGAATATGCTCACTGTTAACTATATACGAATTACCTTTTACTCCATTTACTTTATAAAGCTGATCTACTCCTCTGCATAAAGATAATACCTTTCTTGGGGTAGAGTCATCACCCATAACCATATCCCCAATAACAATATCTTCTACTTTCTTTATAGAGCCATCATACATAAGTATCTCTGTCCCTTTTCCATGACACTTACCATTACCGGAGTATCCTGTTACTGTTATTAAGTTTCCTGGTTCGAACTGTCCTATCTTACTTCCTAAATAAGGAAATCCGCAATCGTATCCATTAACTACAATCTTACCTTTCTTATTAAGATCAGATTGTAGTTCAGTAGATGATACTACTCTATACTCACCATCATAAGAGGCTAATTCCCTTTCTCTTTCCAGAGCCTCTTTAGCTGACAGTATTAGACCGGACTCTTCTAAATAATTGTCACTCATAATCTCTTTATTAAGTCTTGCATATTAGTTACTATTATATCTATTATGTATCTTTCCGGAACTGCATCTATTCGTTTATTCCTCTTTATTTCATAGACCCAAGTTGCTTGTTCGCTAAACGGACCATCGTTTTCATACGACGCTCCAACTATTAATCCTTGATACAACTTAGCATTTACGTTATATGTTACTACTGTACCAACCATATAATTGGGAGCTGGCTTATGTTTTGATTGTTCTTTAACCATCCGGTCTAAGACACTATTAGAGTTAAATAAGGTAGCCTCACTCTTCTTCAGAAACATATGATCAATCTGAAGTTTTAACTTATCCATTTCATCGCTCATAAGTCTTTTATTAATGCTTGATTATCTACTTCAATCAACTCCTTTATATCTTTTTCTAACACCTTTGTATTATTGATTATATATATCCACATATTGTTTATAAAGGAGGCGGACATTACAAGACCTAAACTATAGCAACGACTACTATCATCCCAGTAAGTAACTTGTGTACCTATCTTCCATTGAGGAGTCTTATAAGTATCTCTTCCAGGATCGTAAGACGTACCAAGATTCACTGCTTTATAAGTATTCTCCATATATGGCTTATCGCTATAATAAACTCTTTCAGGGTCATAACTAGTAAGTCCTCCAGTATTATTTGTATTGATTATTCTTCTTTCATTCATAGTTTGTATATTAAAGTTATGTATATTAACATGAGATATGTCATTAGCATGTTGATGCCCATCTTTATATCTCCACTCATACTAAACATTACTAACTGTACTACCCATATAAAGAATAATACAATTATGAATATTACTGATATTATGTCTTTCTTCATAAGCTTATTTTATAATTCTTCTACTAATAGTTCTGTTGATGTAAGTGGCGCTCTTATAGATATTATATCATCACGATATACCCTATGATAAGCTGCCGCTCCACCTACTCCTTCTAATATTACGAACACACAATTTTATAAATCAGCAGCTACTACTAATGCTGTATAATTACATCCTTCATAGTAAGTAGAAAGAGGTCGTATGTTTATAGAAGTAATATCATATAAAGAGGTTCTATTGAATCTAAACTCTATTATGCATCCAATTAATTTATCCATTGATATCTTGTTAAGATCCATACTTCCTTTTGTAATCCTTATACTTATTATAACTAGCTGTACATAAGCAGGTCTTAATATCGGAACCTAGTACTTCATACAGATCTCCTTGAAGATACCATTCTATCCAGGCCTTAATCTCGTCAGGGTTACTGAACTTGAGGCAGTCATTAACTAACCGAAGAGCAACAGGTAACTGAATGACAGGACAATACCCGGCATGATACTCTTTACTTTTCCTTATAAAGAAACCAATGATATCTTTCTTAATCGTAATATTAGGATCCGTCTTTACTTCCTTTTTCCTAAGACTTTTTATTTCTTCTTCTAATGGAATATATTCTGGTTCCACACAAGCCGGAGCCGCAGGCGAAGGCTCTAGTATATTATTTTTATTATTATCTTTACTATTATGTAGACATTTTTGTCTATCCTCTATGACATTTTTGTCACCCCCCCCTGACATTTTTGTCATACCCCCTCTATCTAAAATGTATATTTTTCTTTTATTATATCCTTCTACTTCAGAAGATACATACCCTTTATCTACTAGTGATGATATCCATCTGCTAACAGTTCTTTCATCTGTGCCATATAGTTCAGCGAAGTAACTATTAGATGCCCAACAATATCCTTCTTTATTTGTAAGACTAGTTATCTCCGCATATAATAATTTTGCTGATGACGATAACTCTTTATCATACCTTACATTTGCTGGTATGATCGCAAAATAATTAGGTGTTTCCATTGTTTATTATTTATTATTATTTATTATTATTTATACAAAAAACGGCCCGTATATTAGCCACCTGGACAGGTTGTATCCGAAGATACTATACGAACCGTTCTTTGTTAAAATATTTAGTTATGTCCATTGGCTAAATATCTTATCTATTATATAGCACCTAATAGGATAAAAGTCAAGTACCCCTAACAAAAAAAGCAGATCTTATATCACCCCCGAACGAGAAGGTTAATGCGTTGTAGACGGACGCATAGTAAATATAACCCTGCTTTTGTCTTAATTATAATTCACAACTATATCAGTCGTCAACTGCGAGATGTCTTCTTTGAACAACACTTTCTTACGAAGATGTCTTCGTGTGGATAACTTAATTGGCAGATAAGCTCAGTATGTCATACTTAAATCATATGAAAATAGCAGATTTATTCTTTGTAGTAATAGTTATCTTTATAGTAATATATACCTATATAGAAGAGGTCTTATCTTGATGTGGTGGCTGTAGGTAACGCTCCTACTAAGTCCGAAGACGTCTGATTTACAGTCAGGTCCATTATCTTATCTGGCAAGCCACCAGGTTTGTTTTGTTTCGAGACTTGGATTCGAACCAAGATTAAGAGCTTCAAAGGCTCTGGTCCTGCCGATTAGACGATCTTGAAATATAAATGTGGGAGGGTATGGCTTCGAGCCACCTAAACGTTATTCTTTCGGATATATCTTAAGTATAATCCGCTTACCTTACGTTCACTGACACTAGAAGCTTACTATATAAGAGCTTAAGATTATTAGCAAATCCAATGTCGACTTGTTCTGTGCAAGTTCACTCCCCCCCAAGAAATGCCACTAATGTGGCTTACAACTTACTACCTTCTACTTCCTTAACATTAATATACTTCGCACCTTTCTTCTTGTTATAAGGATTAGTAGTAGGTATATCTAACTTCTCAAATACCAACTGACAGATTTTCATCTTAGGATATAGAGCGATTGGTTTGATTCCTACATTGCTCATTTCTAATACGATCTTACCTTTGAATCCTGGGTCTATATGTCCAGCTGTAGAGTGAATAGCTAATCCTAATCTTCCTAAGCTAGATCTACCATCTATCCTAGCAGCAATATCATTAGGTAACTCAACCTCTTCATTAGTAGCGCCTAGAATGAATTGACCTGGTTGCAGTATGATCTGCTCTTCATCAGTAAACTCTATCCTACTTAAGGTACAGGTCTTCTCTACATTCTTAGTATCAATAACCTTATTATCTTTTATATAGTATAGTACTACATTATCGAGAGAAAGATCTAAAGAGGCAGATCCGATAGACTCCTTGTCGAATGGTTTTATTACGATACTCTTATCTTTGATTGCTACTTCTATTGATTTGTCTGAAAGAATCATACTTAATTGTGTTAATTAATTTAGTTATATATTTAACTTTATACTTACAACTTCGAACTGATATTCAGGAAACTGCTCATCCATACGTTTCTTGAACTCTAGCTTCCTTTCTTCTGACATCCACGCAGAAATATTCTCAGGACTAGTATCTCCAAGCTCTATATCTATAGTCCACTCATCTATTATAACCCTTTTACATGAATCGTCTATCGCTCTAATAAGCTGATCCATTACTCTCTTGCTTAGATTAACTACTACTTCTATATGCATATTGTTTGTTTGTTTTAAATAATACCCATAACACAGGAGGAGTACTCGCCAGCTGTATTACGTCCTAGTATTCTAGGAGACAGGATTCGAACCTGTGTTTCCTCCTACGTTATAGGTACTATCCTTGTGTCTAAGTTCTGAATCGAACAGAGATATGACGATTTTCAGTCGCCCACCGTGACCAACTTGGTTACTTAGACAAGTGCTAAGAGAGGGATTTGCACCCTACACGTCTTTCGACATATACCCCACCATGGGTATACGCGTCTACTATTTCCGCCACCTTAGCTATATACCTTCGTCTAGTTAATTAAACTTGAGATACCGATCATTATTCCAGCAAGAACAATTGCGATAATGTATAATGCAAAGATCAATATTATCCATCTCCACATAATTCCCCATACTAACTTAAAGTCTACCTCCACCCTAACTTTCTGTGGCTCTTGCTTGTTATTACATTCACATGGTTGGCCTGGCATATTATTTAACTTCATACCAATCATCTGCTAATAAGCAAGTCTGACTTGCTGACCATGGAACCATGATCTTGTCTGCTGTATACATGTACAGATAAGGTGCTCCCATTTTACTTTTCTTATCTGGAGTCTGGAGAGCAATGTACATACCTTGCCCATTCCATCCTTTTCTTGCAGTCTTATAACCTTCTTTTGTTTTAAGTCTCTTTAATGCTTCTGAAAAACTCATATTATTTTATATTAAATTATTAATCTTTCCATGTTAATGCTTTAACCATCCACATTTGAGCTGACTGCAATTCTGTAATTGCAATACTTGCTATAGTCTACCTCTTTCATGTGGTGGAAGCCCCTCTCTTAATTCATGCATTTGATTAATAGCATTGGCCATAATCTTCTTTGCTTTATCTACCTCTGGATTATTACCAGGATTAAATGTTAATCCTACTGCTCTTTCTCCAAAAGTTAATTCTCTTGGAGGAGTGGTTAGTTCTTCTAACATGTTTTTATTCTTTATTATTAATATTTACTACTAAACTTTCTGTTGTTAATAAGATTCCGGACACAGAGATCGCACTTTCTACTGCCATTCGTGTAACTTTAACTGGATCTATGATTCCTTTTTCTATAAAGTTTTCATATTGCAATGTAAGTGCATTAAACCCCACATCTTTATCCTGTTTTTCTAGATAACTGATCACTTCATCTGCACTAACTCCAGCATTTTCACATATTTTTCTTATAGGAGTCTCTAGTGCTGTGGCTAAAAGTCTAAATCCTTCACCTTTTTCCCCAGATTCTGCTAGTTTATCCACGTGTCTTGCACAATCTAGTAGTGTAATACCACCTCCAGGTACAACTCCTTCGGCTAATGAGGCCTTAGTTGCGGCTAATGCATCATCTACCTTATGCCTTATAGCTATTTGCTCTACTTGAGTAGCTCCTCCGACCTTTATAACTCCAACTTTACCTCTTAATCTACCAATCCTTTGCTTCATTTCTTGTCCGGCTATGGTAATTTGTAGTTTTTTATCGTTGTTATATACAGTTTCAAGCTCCTTTATCCTATTTTCAATAGCGTCCTTGTTGCCTTGGCCGTCTATAATTGTGGTAGTATCACTAGTAACTATGATTCTTTTAGCTTTTCCGAAGTTTTCTACGTCTACTACTTTAGATAAAGAGATTCCATTCGCCTCTGATAGTAACTTTCCACCTGTAAGTATAGCAATATCATCAAGTACATCGTTTCTATTCTTTCCCATAGTAGGATTCTTGACTAACACTATCTTAAATCCATTCTTTTGGTTGTTTAATATGGTGGTTGCTATCACTTCTTCTGTTGCATCGTGACACATTACTAAAACTTTATTGCAATTGTTCGCGATACATGCTTGAAGCGCCTTAGAAATCTCTTGGAATTCATTTATCTTCTTATCTATCACCAAAACATATGCATCTATAAGTTCTGCTGTCATATCTTCTATAGAAGTTACGAAATATGGTGACATATACCCTCGATTAAACTGAAATCCTTCTAATGTATCAGTGGTTGTCTCAGTAAATGGTGAGTCTTCTACTGTAATTACACCATCCTTACCAACTTCCTTGATAATATTAGCGATAATGGTACCAAGTTCCCTGGATTCTGCAGAAATAGTAGCAATGTTTAGGGTATCTTCATAAGATTCCACTGGTTTTGCTCTATTCTTTAGGTATTCCTGTATTATTGGTAGTCCTTTATCTAACTCTCTCTTGATCGTGAGTGGGTCTGCACCCTCATTAATCATATCTAGTCCAGTATTGATCAATGTTTGTGCAATTACTGTACTTGTTGTAGTTCCATCACCAACTTCTCCATTAGATTTCTCTGCCGCTTGCTTAATAATTCGACATCCTAGGTTAGCCGCCCTATCTTCTATGTCTATATCACTAGCAATAGATACTCCATCGTTAGTAATAGTAGGAGATCCGAAAGGAGTGTCTAGTACAGCGTTCCTTCCTCTAGGACCTATGGTTGCTGCTACTGAATCTGCAAGAATATTAACCCCCTCCCTTAATTTTTCTCTAGCCTCTTGGCCATGATAAACTTTTTTACTCATAAGATTTTAATTTACATGATATTCCTTAAACCTAAAGTTAAGTAAGGTATAGTTTCTACCATATAATAACTTGTTCGTGAATATAAGTTCTTTCCTTTTTTTCTTTTTATTAATTCTCTTGTAAGTATAATTGAATTCATATATTACAGGAGATGGTTCAAACTTCTTTTTTTCCATAGACTAATTATATTCCAGTTAAACACTAAAGTCAAGTGGGTACTTGATTTCTTATTAATATTAATGTAGTATTGAAATACGAAGATATCTTCGTATTGAAGGGCATGTAAGTTTCGACAGTATTATATGAGTATAAGTGCATAGCAAGGCTCACTTCCTTAAGGTGAAACCATAGGTGTAAACAACCATTTCGCTCCAACTAACGTTACTGTTGATTCTTTATTTCAGACAGTAGCTGCTTAAGTTGTGCTGACCTAGTTAGTGATCGATTAGGTTGGTATCATAAAAAGATCACATGCTGTAAAAAGCTGGTGGAGGTATAGTAGTGAAAATCTTTTGTTTGTTTCTTAAAACAATCTATGCTATGTAGATTCTTGTATGAGTAGATACTGGACATGGGTTCAATCCCATCATGTCCACATTCTTTCAGATTAGTTCAGTGGTAGAACGCCTCCCTGTTAAGGAGGATGTCGGTGGTTCGAGCCCATCATCTGAAGCATATGCCTAGGTGCATTACTACGCAGCGTCACCTGCTCGTAGCGTCTCTAGTAGATGAGTGGATTAGCGATACCCACATGGTGTATATGACTAAACGAAATAGAAATAAATTAAGAATGAAGAAATGGAAAGGAAGTAAATTACACTTCCGTCTATATTATTCTAAGAAAAGATGGTGTAAGATAGAGTTGAAGAAGTACATGGGAGTAGCTTAATTGGCTAAGCAACAGTCTCCAAAACGATTGATCTAAGTGCAAGTCTTAGTTCCTATGCCTTATTGATTTGTAGGTTCGAATCCTACCTCCTATGCCGGAATAAAGTGTTACGGCAGTATTCAGGTCTTGGGTACCTGCGGCCCAGGTTCGATTCCTGGTATTCCGACTATGAACAGTGAAATAATAATAGCAGTTGCTAACTTTGTATTATTCGTATCCTTAGTACCAAGTATAGTACAGCGTAAACCACCAGCCAGAAGCACTTGCATATTACAAGTTCTTGTTGCTAGTACATTCGTAACAGCTTATTTCTTAAACGGATGGATGTTAGCATCAACTTCTAATATGTTTAATCTATCTGGATGGATTGCATTGCTAGTATTAGCAATAAAAAGACCACCTAATTAAAGGTGGTTTTGTAATGCTTTTTTGCTAGTTGGGTTTCCAACTCGTTAACGTCTTCAGTTATAAAATAAAATAACTTTGATTGTTCGAAAAAGTCATTGAGTCTTTTCTGACATTTAGGTACTTCGTCTATCTTGTACACCATTTTGTTTTCTCCGAAAGATCTCTCCATTATCTTCGATATAGAAAGATTGTTCTTCTGTCAGTTCAAGAATAGAGCGGACATTTTGTAGTCCGCTATATGGATTAAACCTTTTTTGAATCATGTTCAACTCCTTCAGCATCTTTTAACCAATGCCTATATAAGTGTAATGAATCGCTGTGATCAATGATCCTTCCGATCCTTAGGCCATTCCGCCTAAGTGTTTCTCTATATAGCATATGTACTATGCCTATAAGATTAACCTGCCAAGCTGCAAATAGATCTCTTGATCTCCAGTTTAAATGGACATCTACATATCTACCTGCTTTTCTTAACCAGATTCTTTGTAAACACGGAGGGTCTTTGATCTGTTGATCTTCAACCTGCCATATGATTATATTGTTTCTATTAGTACAATCATTTACATTGATCCTTTTAATCTGATCAAAGCCATGATAGTTTACTATTCTTTCGAAATAGAGATAACTAAATTGCCTATCTCTCGGTAGAAACATATAATCATCAAGATAATCTCTCGTGAATTCTCTCGCATATAGAGCGACTTTCTTAAACGGAAACAGCTTGTGTATCTCAAATTTTTCAATTTGCATGACGGCTGCCCGATTGAGAATGATAGTTTGACACGTATCATAAGCTTTCTTCCCATTGAACTCTATTTCATAGTCTGCATACAGTACATTACTGATAGCTTGTACCCAAGCATCATGGAAATCATTTGATTCCACTAAAAAGAATGGTACTAGTTCAGTCGTCATTGTCATAAGCCCTCACCCTTTCTGGGTCGTCTTCGTAGATCAATTCGTCCCACCAATAACTCATTTCCAATCATTCTGTTCCTTCTGTTCTTCTTCAACAATCCGTACAAGCTCATTGCTTATCCATTGGATAGTAATAGTACAATCCTCAAGCTTCTGCATGAGTCTATTAATCCTTGTGATCATTGGTTCGTTTTCGTACATAATGTTTCCTCGTTTCGTTTCAGAGCTTCTCTAATACGTTTGCAATTATCATTCATTTGTTCGATCAGCTGTTCCATATTATTAAGCAATTCTTCTTGCGACATGATCACCTCCTTTTCTTCTTAGGTCTAACACCTTTCATGTAATCAGCTAAAGCCTTTGTGTAAAGTTCTGGCTTATTCCTAAGTACATCATTCTCTCTTTCTCTTATCAATTCTTCTAGACAATACGGGCCTTGATTATGACAAGTCTTACATAATAGGATAATATGTGTATCATCTTTGAATATTGCCTTCTTAAACATATGATGTTTAGTCAGAGCTTTCTTCTTGTGACAGACTGGACATATTCCATACTCTTCGCTTATTGCCATTTTCTAACCCTCTCTTCATAGAACTCAATAGCTGCAAGACACATACGTATAGATATCTCTACACTTTCATTCATTGGCATTGTTTCAAGGTCTGCCAATCTTTGCTGTTCAATTGCTAACTTTTGAGGAAAATTGATTTCATCAGTCATGATATACTCTCCAGTAACAGTATGCCACATTCAAGATAAAACACTTTTTGTTCAACAGGATAGTCACTTTTCAATACTTTAGATGTCTCTTGTTCTATTTCTTCTCGATTCATATAACACCTAATTTGTTAAAGAACTAGCACCCTACCAATCGGTAGATAAAACAGTGCTGCGACTAGCTGGGTAATGCTCCCAGCGAATACTTTAACTAGTCTATTAAAAAAAACTAGACACAAAGTCTAGTTCTTTTTACCTTCAATATCGATAGAGATTTCGTCTAATCCCTTGTATTCATTAAAGGATATTCCGTTGATTTTATATACTCTTCCCTTGTAAGAGATTTCTTTACCGATATTAAGATCGTCTAATGTACAGGCATTAACTGTTACTGCCTTAACCTCTTCAGTTGTTTTTGTTGTGAGTTTAATTAACTCTCTTTCTAGTCCATATATAGCGAAGAGTATTACTACTAACAATGTACTCATGATGCATAGTAATATTGCTATAATTCTATCCTCTATAATGTTCATTTAATATTGTAATAATTATTAATAAATTCTTTCATCGTGTTATATGGAACGCCTGCTTTCTCTATCTTCTTTCCCATAATGAATTCCATCAGGGCTTTTTGCATAGCAGTTGGCATTACTCTTTTAACTTCACTCCATGGAATAAATTTACGACCCCACCCAACTTCTACTACTGCAAAGAATCCTATAGTTATTATCTTATTCATCTATAGCTATTACTTCACTTTCTATTATAAGGAAGTATCTATCATCACCGATCTCTAGTTGATTGATCTCTTTTGTTTCAAAGATGATAGTATCACCAATCTTAACTGAGGTAACTTCCTGTCCTATATATTCTACAACCCCATAGTTCTTTTTAACCTTATCAGTATTTGTTGTTAGGATGAATCCACCAGTCACCTCTTTTTTTGAAATCTCTATCGGTTTAGCTAATATGAACTTCCCTAATACTTTTAACTTTGGCATAGACTTATTACTAATATGATAATTATTATGAATATTATTACCTGTACTGCTGTATAGCTTTTCATGCTTTTCTTATTATAGGTTTCTTAGCTCTGTCCTCCCATGTTACTACTATCTTATAAGAGTTTGATGGAATTTCAAAACCCTCAAATTCTTTTATAGCAGAGCTTATGTGTTTTTTATTCGACTTTATCTGTATGAATAATATACGGTCTTTTCTTACTGCAATCATATCACTAAAGAAAAGGTCTTTCTTGATCTTTACTTTTCCCCTACTTACAAAGAACTCAGAGTACTCACATTTATATCCCCTGGCTTCGAAGTACTTCCTCGTTTTTGCCTTGCTCCTCTGTCCCTTGGCATATGTGTTTATTTTCTTTTTCTTTTTTTCTACCAAGACAGTGGAGTCGTTTGTCTTCTCTTGTTTTGATGTATCTCTCGAAGAGTTCATATTCGTTTAAAAAATCAATATCTACTCTTTTTAATTCGTACTCTTTATCTACTAAAACGATCATAACTCTATCCAGTAACATATCTTCCTTATCTTTATTATGCATAGCTTGACCAATATGATGCTTTAAATTATCTATAGGGCAACTATTGAATATGCTTTCATTGAACTTACCTTCCTTATACCTATTGCTTCCTGGACTTATGATATGATGTAATGCATCGCAGCCTCTATGTTTTAAATTGCTTAAGTCAATTGTCCATCCGACCCAGTATCTAAATACTTCGTCCGGAAATCTATTTGATAATTCCATAATCTATTTAATATTTCTATTTGCATCTTAATATCAAGAGTTCGTAGTCCGTTGTCTTTAAACTCTTGTGTTAATAAAAGCGCCTCTTCTTCATGACACTCTTTTATTAATTGCTTTATCTGGCATACGTAACACATATTAGATCCTTCATGATACATAGTATAACAGATACTATATAATCCATGATGTTCATTACATAAGCTTATACCGCAATTAATACATTTGTTGGCGATTACTTTAGGCTTGTTGTACTCACTATTATGTTCTTTTCTATATGAATTGCTACATTGAGGACAGCAGAACTTACCATTACCTTTAGAGATGATTGATTCTTTAACCCACCTCTCTTTGCCACAGTAAAGGCATCTGATTAAGACTCTGTATCTTCCGTTCGAAGATTTTTCTCTGCTTATTACATCTGCATTCATTCTATAGAAAAGGGGACCTAAAAATCCCCTAGTGTCATTATTTAATTGTCATTAATAATCTATTCATCTTCGTCATCTTCATCGCCAAACAAGTCTTCATCCTCATCGTCATACTCTTCCTCTTCTTCATCCTCATCGTCATACTCTTCCTCTTCTTCATCCTCATCGTCATACTCTTCCTCTTCTTCATCTATATCCTCGTAGTCTTCTTCAAAAGCATCTTCTAAATTAAATGAAAGTATTCTATTCATTTTTAGGTTTATTCTTATTTATTATTGCTTCTTTGATTTCCTCCTTAACTTGTTCGTTGTTTGATAACCATTGTTTTGCCTCATTGGAACCATGTCCGATTGACATATCTCCATAGTAATACCAGGCACCCTTTGTTACTATTATACCTAATTTAATAGCGATTTCAAGTAGCTCGTGCCCCTTTGAAATTCCTTCTCCATAATATATATCCACCTCACATTCCTTATAAGGAGCCGCTACTTTATTCTTAACTGTTTTTACTTTTACTCTTGATCCAACTATCTCATCACCTGCTTTAATGTTCTGTGTTCTTATTAGTTCTATTCTTACTGAGCTATAGAAAGCTAAAGCGTTTCCTCCCGAAGTAGTACTTTTTGGTCCGAAGCTAAATGGTCCAGTTGAGATATTTGCCCTAGTCTGATTAATAAATATAGCTACAGTATTAGACTTGGATATGATGCCAACTAACTTTCTAAGAGCTGAACTCATTAATCTAGCTTGTAATCCTATCTGTGTTTCTCCTATCTCTCCAATAGACTCTGCTCTTGGTAATAAAGCCGCTACAGAATCTAATACTACTACTGATACATTACCATCTCTTACTAATTGCTCTACTATCTGTAGGGCTTGTTCAGCTGTATCTGGCTGCGCAATCAATAAGTTATGTAGATCAACTCCTAATTTTTCTGCATACGTCTTATCAAGAGCATGTTCTGTATCTACAATAGCCGCTATTCCACCCAGACTTTGTGTTTGCTGTATTACATGTAATGCAAGTGAAGTCTTTCCACAACTAGGGCCTCCATATATTTCAATGATTCTACCTTTTGGAACTCCACCAACCCCAAGTATATTATCTATCTTAATAGATCCTGTTGGAATTGATTCTATCTCTAGATGAGAATCACTATCCAATCTCATTATAGAACCTATTCCAAACTTATCTTGTATACTTGCTATTGTTTCTTCAATAGTTTTATTTTCTGGTTTCTTTTGTATTGCCATAATTAGTTTTTAGGAATGTGTTTATATCTACATATTCGTCATTCTTCCTCGATTTTCCATAAGAGATAACATCGTCTTCTATAACTACAACGGTATCTGATTCATTGTCAGTCCAATAATCTAATGGAATCTTCCTATTCATTATAGAGAATATCTTGAACTTAGCAGCATGATCGATTATCTTCTTAAAGTCTTCCTTAGTTACTGCCTTTATTAAGATCTTCATAATCCTTAATCAGTTCATCAATCTTACTTTTATTAAAACTAATGATTGTTTCTCTTCCCTCTACTTTAACCTGAGGTAATGTCATTACTTCCATTGCATCTCTCTCTACTACATTTTCTGTAACATCTATTTCCTCAAATGGAATATTGTTCATCTTAAGATAATCTTTAAGACTCTTACACACATGGCAAGATGGTGATGTTAAAACTTTAATTGTCATATTGGCTTGTATTTAATTCTTCTGCATCAGAGGAATTAGGATCCTCATGGAAGATTTGACCACAATCTTCACATTTCCAGAAGCTTACTTTTTTTATATTGTCATGCTTACAATCCGCCTCTTCTTCTATTGTTAAGCCATTATTCTTAATAGCTAACTGAAGCTCTTTATAAGACATTTCCTTTGCCCTCTCTATCCATTCCTGTGCCTCTTCTGGCTTAGATGTAATAGGGGATATAATTAAGTTTAGCTTAGAATAGCCTATCTCTGCAAATGTCTCGTTACTATAATCAACCGTACCAGATGCAATAAAGAAATCATACACTTTCATTAATACTTGCGCTGTTCTAATCTTAGAACTTAATGTATCTCCTGGTATTGGTAGCTCTGTACTTCTTATGAAATCAGTCCAAGTCCCTGTCATATCATGGCGCTCTGCTAGAAATGTTCTCTTCTTCTTAATCTCTGTAAGTAACTTACCTGCATTTAGAAAGCTAAGTTGACCCATTAGTAAGCTGTTCCTAAGTTCTGCTTTAAGCTCTGCATGGACCTCAGCTGTTTCATTTTGTTTTAGAATGCTTGTATTATCCATATTGATTTAAGACAAAGGGAGGAAATTAATCCTCCCAATTATTATTCTTCAACTGTTGGAACCTCTAATTCATCCAGTTGCTCTTTGAAACTAGGAGAGAACTCAGTCTCTACATCTTTAAGTGCTTCAAGTCTTTTAGCTAAGATTTCTCCAATGCTAGGATTCTCTTCAATCTTAGTCTTCTCTTCTTCGGTTAATGGGGTATTAGACCTAGCAGCCACTACTGAATACTCAGTATCCATACCACTACCAGATCTAGTAATAGTAATATCATAGTCTGGGGTGTATTCGAAAGCATAGTCTGGATCTTTTGCTAGAGCAACTAACTGCTTGAAGATTGAATGACCGAACTCGTAAAGCTTTATTTCTCCATCAGTCCTATCAATTACCCATGTCATATATCTAAGCTTTGGCTTCTCTTCAGCTGGATCTTTACAGAAGATACAAGTATCATCACCTGGACAGATGAAACTCTTATTGAATCTCTTACTGAAGTGTGATCCGAAATCATGGATCTCTGAAACAATCCTTAACTTATTTGCTCCTGGTTGTGGTTTAAAGTAACCTAGTGATTCTTTTGGTTCGTATTCGTTTAATTTCATGTGTGTTTTTATTTTGGCTTTGTCTTTAAAGACGATGCCTTAGTTAATTCCTTTTGCTTATTTCTTAGAGATGCACATGTATCTTTGTAATTACAGTACTTACATTGCCATGTACCCCAAGCTTCAGCAGGTGGAATTGTTTTATTATTGAAGTGATTGTTAAGCACCTCTAACTCTCCTAATACATTCTTCTTTATAAAGCCGTCACTAAACTTTAAAGGTATCTCATCACGACATCCGCCTCCTCTATCAACATAATATATGACAGAGTAATCTACTACCTTCCCAGTTTCTGGATTAACTAACTCTGGAAAAATGTGTGGTAGAAACTTATTAGCTAGATAATCATAACAAGCTAACTGTACTTTTTGGTGTGGCTTTACTTTATCTGTGTCCTTAGCTCGTTTAAAGAATGCCTCTGGCCTTTGCGATTTAACATCGACCATCGCGATGCCCCTGGCTAAACGAACTAAGTTATCGAATCTTCCTCTTAATTTGGTCTCTTCATCTACTATAGTCTTCTCAGAACATATTAGTATCCCACACTCTGAGCAAGCTTTTGCCACATACTCATGTGTCATATTGCCAAGCTCTGTTACAAAGTTATCTCTATCTTCTCTATCATTTTCTGCATAGCTCATTCTTTTAAAGTAATGAGACCTCTTACATAACCCCATAGATGATGGACTCCAGTAAGTATCCTCAGGCTTTCTATCTTTTCTAATAAGCCTTTGCTTTTCTTGTTCTGACTTGAAGTGATCTAATAGGGCTTCATCAACTGTATTATACTTCGTTGTTCTTAGTAAGTGCATTATATGCAATATTAAATTTATCTATTGCTCTTTCTTGTTTCTGTCTAACCCTCTCCTTGGTAACATCAAGCTCTTTACCTATTGCTTCAAGAGTTATCTTATCGCCAAGGAATCCATATCGCTTTAACAGAATGTTCTTCTCATCTTCTGTTAAAGGTGCAAAGGCTTTTCCTACTAACACTAAAGCCTTAAACGCATCTGTATTATTATCCATAATTAATTCTTTACATTATTCCATTCCTCTGAAGGTATTATCCTGATCTCTTTTTTGAAGTCTTCTAATAAGACTATGGCAATATCCTTCTCTTCTATGAAATAAATCTTGTCTTCTTCCCACTTATTCTCAAAGTTCTTTATATCATACTCTCCTACAAAGAACTTGGTTCCTGGTCTAATTATTCTAACTTCTCGACCTACTTGTATAGCCTCACCTATATACATCTTAGTCGGTCTGAGTCCGGCCTTATAGAATGAATCTATCATTACTAAGCCATTGTCATTCGATCTAAGCCATTTAAATGAAACTATAGTATCTGCAACTTTCATATACCTATATTATCACTGTTATATATATAAGTCAAGTACCCATGAATAGGTATAATCTATACTAATCTATACTAATATATACTTATTATATAAACAAAAACCTCCCTACCAAATTGGATACAGGGAGGTGAGCGCTTCTTTATACCTTGATTCAATGAGATCAGTATCGAACCTTAGTAGTATGTATAATATATTTACTTGTATTTGTAAATAGAGTTATGCACAAAAGCGAAGATATCTTCGTTTATTCAGCACCTTCAAACAAGCCGGATCCTTTAATAATCAATGCCCATATAGTAGAAGCTGCGCTTAATACTCCTATGATACTTATAAAGAGTTCAGTACCAGAGTAAAAGTAATATACTGCTCCTAATATAATAGATAAGATTATTGTGAATAGCTTTATGTAGAAAGGATTGTTGCCAGTCTTATTCTTTATGTATTCTATAAAGAGAGAGACTGCACTTCCAACGACAGCTATATTAAGTATATCTATTAATTCAATCATGTTTATGATCGTGCTCTCATGTCTGAGACCACTTTGAAATTACTCTTAATTATTGCGACCTTTGATTCTACTTCTCCTCTATATTCTATACTATATTCTCCTATCTCGGAAGGGGTATAATACGTTCCCCATTGCCCATCTCTTCTTTTTACTAGGTTACCAGAAGTAGCTACTACTCCAGATTCTTTATATATCGTATAAGTAGGTGTCCCGCTCGGATCAGTTGGTAGTCCATTCATACTATAGAATGTACATTCTAAGTATGTAGTATTACCAAGTTGCATTGATTTCGTTGTATGTAACATATCTTTATTTTTATTTATTTTTTAAAATTAAAACGAATCAGCATCTAAAGACATTGGTGATGATAACGTGTCAGAATCAAACGGATGATCAAGGTGTTCTATATCCATAGGTTGTATATCGAAGTATCCAAATATTCCCCTATTAAGTTCTATGGTCATACCGAATGGGAATATCTCATCTCCAGTTATCTTAGTATATAACCCAAATGTCTTTGTGCTTGTTCCCTCTAATATGCTTTCTATAGCTAATGTAACCTTTCCTGTAGCTTCTGTTAAGATGTTCAGTCCTAATACTTGGCCATCTATCTTTTCCAAGGCAGTTATTAATCCGATAAGTCTTCTCCTATCTGCTTCTAGTATTACATTAGCAGCTAATGTTTCTATTACTAAGTAATCTAATTCGGTAGATAGTCCTAATAGTCTTTCGTCTTTTGTTTCTAATAGTGTCTGTATAGAGAATCTTCTTACTGCATTAGTCTTCTCTAATCGCGCGCATGTAACAAATCCCTTAGTCTTAACTGCTTCTATTAAAGTGTCTGCTGCTATATTAACTAGATCAGCAGTTTCTAGTGTAGATAAGAAAGCTAGTCTATGTGCTATATCTTTTTCCAAAGAACTCTTAAGTCCTAGTATATCAATATCATAATCCCTATAAGCATCTGTTAATGCTGCTATTTGTCCTGCTATCTTTTCATAATCTAACTCTGTTGTTACTCCAATTACTTCCATGTCGACTCCTTCTAGGCCTGTATAAGTAGCAAAGACCCCCATGTCTGTGGCCTCTAGGATGGTGTTAGTAGCTAATACTTCTTTTAATGTTCCTTCTAAGAACGAACTCAAAGACAGGCCTCTGTTCCTCACAGCTTCCAATAAGTGTGTGGTAGCTATTGCTTCATAATACTTTAAAGTATTAGCATAAGAGCTACCTATTATCATTGATCCTATGAGGCTATTTCCTATCATAGTTTACTAAATAAAGTTTTTAACCAGTGACACTTACAATAACCATGTGTCACGTTATATATAAACACCCCCATATATAATCCCACTATGAGGAATATTAGCACTAGTGCTAGTTTAATAGTAGGGTATAGTCCTGCTATTGTGTTATCATTAAACAATAATGCGGCGCATATAAATGCAGTTAACGAAATAACAACCGCTCTTATTGGCTTGCTATAGTCTCCATTATAAAAGAATGGACTAATAAATATACCTGACGTAGTTATTAAGCCCAATACTCTTATGGACTGCTCGCTTTTAATTATTTCTATTATTAGATCTTGCATTTGATATTTCTATTTTGGTTTCTAATCTACTTAACATGTTCTCCATATTCTCTATTTTAGATTCAACTCTTGTTGAGCTATCTTTACATGAAGCTAATATATCCTGCATTTCCTTTACATTACTTGCTATCCTAACAAGAGAGCTTTCGGTTTTGATAAGCAACCAACAAGACAAAAAGATAGGGAACCCAAAATTGGAGATGATGTTTACTATGACATCTAGTTGTTCCATTTATTTAGAATTTTATTAGTAATCCTTTTATATTATTAGTTGTAATTGTTATGGTTTCTCCATAGCCAACTCCAATGTCATTGATAGCAAACGCCCTAACTCGGTAACTAGTATTAGCTTTAACTCCACTAACATTGTTTGAGAAAGCTCCAACACCAGGTACACCACTATTAAGATCTATTTTATCATATATTGTAGGGGTTTCAATGTCACCTTCTATCATGCAAAATCCTCTACTTATAATTGTAGAGTTACCATCCTTAGTTACTTCTCCTGTGATATTAAAGGAATAAGACGTCTTAGTTCCTAGGCTTCCAGTTGTTACTGTTGGGATAACTGGAATAGAGTCCCAAGTCAAAGCATTCTCATGAAATACAGCTGACTTACCACTAGTTGTTTTCCATAGACTAATAGCTAATCCAACCCCGCCTGTTACAAGATTTGTATAATGACCATTGATATATGGAACGATACTACCACATAAGAACACAGGACCTTTTTGCGCTCCAGTAGATAAACTAGAAACATCTATAGTTTGTTTGCTTTCCCAAGATCCTGTATATTTCCTATAACAGATATTCTGACTAGCATCATCTGACCATGAAACTATAAGATCTCCGTTCCTATATAAAGAAATGTCTGGAGTAATGGTAGTGGGATCAAGTGTTCCAACACTACCTAATGCTGTTATGTTTGGAGGGCCTGGATAATAGAAGTACTTTAATTCATTAGATGCTGCAAAAACTATATGAGCAATTGAATTAAAATCTACTACAATAGAAGGAGAGATGCAATCTGTATAATCAACTTTACAATATTGAGTTTGTCCCCAGGTTGAATTACTATACTTTCTATAATGAATAGCATGATATGGGGCATAACCATACATTACTCCAGACCACACAGCATGAATACTGTCATCGGGCCCCACACAAAGATCTCCAACATGATCATTATAACCATAGACTGATGCTATGTTCTGTGCTGTTTGCCATCCTCCGGACACTAAAAGTTGTCTAAACCATATGGTCTGACTCCCACCAGATGGCCCCTCCCACAAGAAGCTTAGGTTCCCTTGAGAGTCTGATACTATTCTTGGATTAGCTTGAGCTGTTGATTCATATGTTACATTAACGATACCATCAGATCTTGTGTATATTATTTGATCTGTAGTGTAATTTGTTGAATATTGACCAGCCCAAGTAACATGCCAATTATCACTAGGGTCTATAGTCATTCTAGGATCATGGTGGTTGTAGTTATTAACATTACTAAGACGCCCGGTCTCTGTCCAAGTAAGTCCATCATCTAAAGATGTTGCATAATATATCTGAGAAAAACCATTTAAGTCTCTAGCATAAACGGCATACATCTTGCCGGTAGAACTTCTAACTATATCACCGGCTATATAAATTGTATCTTTAATAAGTATGTTATTTGCCATAGATATAAAGGGGCTATAAAGCCCCTCTGTTATATTATTCGAACATCATTATTAATCCTGCTGCTGGTGCTGCTGTCGTTAGTTGTACTGTTGTTCCATAAGAAGTTCCTTCAGTATTAACAGCATAAGCCCTAACTCTATATCCGGTACTGGCTGATAATCCAGTAATAGCCTTAGTATATGCGCCTGTACCAAATGTACCATCATCATAAGCCACGCTATTAGCAGTGGTAGGATCACCTGATGTTCCTGTCATATAACAGAATCCTCTTCTAGTACAATCCGCTCCTCCTGTTGCTGTAATGTTTCCGTTACCTGTAGCTCCTGTAGATCCTATACTAGTACAGTCTTGAGTAGTTACTGTTGGTGCTACTGGAGTGGATTCTCTTGATATGTAAACATATCCATTACTACTGTCTTGTGCTAGTATTAAAACTTCTTCATTATTAGAAACACTTACATAACATTTTCCGTAGGTATTATAAGCTGTCCATGAGGATCCTTCATCCTCTGATACAATAACACCATTATCCCCTAATCCTGCTAGTATTTTTCTGCTATCAGAATCACAGCTAATTGTAAGATAATTAGCTGTTGAAGATGAAGATATTTCAGAAAGGTTAACTCCTAGGTCTGTTGTTGTAAAAATCTTTCCTCCATACTTACAAATGTAACATTTAGACAAATCACTATTCCCGCAAATAGCAGTTAGTGGACCATTTCCAGAACTTTTTTGTGACCATGTTGAGCCATAGTCTGTAGATGCCCATATCCTCCCTCCCGCTTCTACTGCTATCATCTTGCTACCATCATCAGATACTGTGCAACCTCTCCAACCTCTTGATTCTCCTTTTTGTGTCCAGGTGTCTCCATAATCAGTAGATATCCATATATATCCATTATTAACAACTAATACTATATATTGAAAATTGTTACTAGTTTTTATAGCACAAGTATTAGCGAACTGATTTAAACTACCTTTACTTGTCCAAGAACTTCCACCATCTGTTGATATATATAAATAATATCCTCCAGAATTATCATAAGCTATAACTTTAGAACCATCACTACTACAGGTACATGCACTTCCGTATTGTGGTGAGTTTGTTAATTTAGAAAAACTTTCTCCATAATCAGTTGATTTATATAAATTATCTAATGCTGATGATGCGTATATTATTTGTCCAGTTGAAGAACTACATACACTGGTCCATCTAATATTAGACGCTTTTTGTTTCCAATCTATTGCCATATATTTATACTTCTTGATTTACTCCAATACAATCCCATTTAGATGCGGCACTATTGTAAACAAAGCCTACATATAGTGTCTTATTAATGACGGTTGTAGTTGGTAGAACTGCGCCTACCGACCTGTAGACAGCATTCCAGGCTAACGCTCTGGCTGTTCCGTTATCTTTTATTCTTATTAAAAGCTTGTTCCCATTAACTAATGTACCAGAAGGAGCAGCGAACGTAGCGCCCTCTGCTAATGCTGTAAGGAAGTAATCGTTACTCATACTACTTCCTACTGGTGCAGGAGCTGCCGCACTAGTAGTTGTAGTAGTACTCTTGGTAACAATAACATCTATGTCTGTGTCTACGGAATTTTGTTTTGCCATATGTTTATACTATAGTTATATTACCAACTGAACTAATAACTGTCCACTGGGACGATATCCCATTGCATGCATTGCAATATAGTTCTATGCAATTATGAGCTTCTGTACTTTGAAGATATCCTCCAGTACCTGGTGTAGTTGCTTTACTTCCAAAGAAGATCTGACAATCAGCAGCAGGTTGCGCGATCTTCCAACCACCTGCTCCAACTCCAACTACTTTAATTATCTGTCCTGCTTCAGATCCTGATTCTGATAATGTTAAGACCAATAACGTTTCTTTATTTGCTTTAATAACTGTAATACCGCTACTAGAAGTATTGCTACTGTCTAGTGTTGTATCTACTGCTAATATTAAAGGTTTAACTGCGTTGTATCCAATTCCTCTAGTTATATCACTAGTCTCTATCGAAGAGGTACTAGTTGGTTTTACGCTGTAAGAACTTCCACCTCCTGTTATTGTCCATTCGCTATTAGCAACTATACATGTTAGCTCTATAGATGCATATCTCATTAGTCCAATATATCCAGTTGAGTCAACGTTAGCAAACCCATAAGTTACTCTTGCTATTGTATCTCCTGAAGCTGGAACTACTTTAGCTGCTGTTGGATTTGCATTAGCTTGATTGATCACAATAACCTTGTCTCCTACTGCACATACTGCTGGTAATGTAACAACTGTTGTACCACCTGTGATTACATAAGCATTATTAACCGCAGCCGATGTACTAGTATTAATGGATGTAACTGGTAGTGTTCCGGTAGGTATTGTTATATCAGCACTTCCATCAAATGCCACTCCGTTAATATTCTTTGTGGCTGCTAACTTAGTAGCAGTAGCTGCATTACCAGTACAGGATCCAGAGGATCCACTTACATTTGTTTGATCTCCTGTATTTGTACCAGATAGATTAGTAGCTGATATATTTCCAGAAGCATCTAGTACCGGTATCTTATACCAATTACCGGAACTAGTTCCGAATGCTTTGTATACATCTCCATTAGTTTCATTGAGATAGAACTGTCCAATGAAATTAGGAGTAACAGATGTAGGTGCACCTGTTCCTGACTTTGATACTCTTAGTTTATCACTCATATTATTGATTATATATTGCTAATAATTCTGTTTCCGTTAGGGCTCTATTATATATTCTAACATCATATATAGAACCGTCAAAGTATTGTCCACTTGGAGTCGCTCCTCCAGTTGCTTCACATCCTATAGCTAAAGCATTTGCTGATGAATATGCAATAGGATAAGTTGCTCCTAAATCAACTGTATTTACATTAACTCCATCAACCCACAGTCTTGCATATCTTTTGTCGTATGTTAAGTATATAGAATGCCATCCTGCTGATAATGTACTTAATGCTACTTGGGGGTTTCTATATCCTCCATTTGCGTAAATAAACCCTCTTAAATATCCACTTACACACTGTATTAAATAACCTCCTCCTTCTGTTTTAGATATGATTGATCTTGTTGTAGACTCTGTCCAAACTGGTCTATACATCCAAGCGCCTACCGTAAGTCCTTCTCTAGGGGCTTGAGCTGCATTATAAAGAACTCTTATATAATCACTTGTACCATTAAAGGCGTAAGCCTTATCTGCGTTGCCATCTTTATCTGTTGTTAATGTGGTTCCAACTGTTTCTCCATTTAAGCCAAACTCACTTAAATCATTTGCACCAGTAATGTTATCTAATTTATATAAACCCATTAAACCGTTTTCATAAGAATTCTTCTCGGTGTTATATATTAAATTGACTTCTTCTTGTGTTATTGCTCTATTAAATAATCTCGCATTCTTCATTACTCCGTTAAAATGTCCTGTTCCTGCTACGCTTCTACCTAAGGCTATCTTATATGAACTGATTGAATCAGCTATAACACTATCCATAGTTGTTGTTCTTTTAAGAACATTATCTATGTAATACTTAACAACCTCATTATCTACAGTAATAGTTATTAAAGACATTACATTTAGTGGTATTGGCATGCCATAATAATAATAAACTGTACCATTCTGAGAAACTATATTGCTGTTAAAAGCATCTCCCCAAATATCTATCCTAAAAGAATTACTTGCTTCACATGAGAATAATGCTCTTTTTATAAAAGGTTTCGCCCAGAAAGATAAACTAAATTTCTTTTTAGAACCTATAAAGAATTTACTTGTAGTAATATACGAATCATTAAATAATAAACCTTTTCCATTTGGAAGGAAATTACTTGTAAGATATTGAGTCGCATCATTTTCATATGCACTAGAATCTTTTAAATTCTTATCTAATTTTAAAAATGTTTCTAATCCTTTATTGAGAGAGTTTAGACATATATTAGGTTTATTTGATTGATATAAGAATAATATCTCATTAAGACTTAAAGCTCTGTTGTAAATTTTTACATCACTTATTGACCCTTTAAATGGATAAATACTTCCTCTTCCAATATATACTTTTCCTGTATCTGAAAAACCAAAAGAACCAGTTACTGTAGATGGAGTATATTCCACCCCATCTACATATAATTTATATGTAGATTCATCGAAAGTCATAACAACATGATACCAAATGTCAATATCTAAAATGTAATTAGTAGTTCCCCCATAATGAGAGTTGTTATCTGGAGTACCGCCTATTCTATATAAACCCCCACTAAGACCTGCAAGTGTAAAAACCCATTGACTTCCAGTTATGTTGTGATTAAATATTCTTCCAAAGGCACTGCAATCACTATCTATTTTAATCCAACAAGATACCGATTTTGCGACAGAGGCCATTAAGCCAGTGTTTGTTAATTCTATATTGCTTGTTGATCCATTGAAGCTGTATGCATTATTTATTTTTCCAGATCTATCAGTTGTATAAGTTATATCTGTTTTTATTCCGTTATTACCTGATTGAGTCACATCCTTTGATTCATTGATAGAATCTAAATACCAATTATTTATAAGTCCTTTCTGTAAACTATTTGTTTTAACAAAAGCAGCGCTTCCAAAAGTAAAGCCACTAATATTACCACTATTAACAGAATCTTTACCAACATACATCTTATTAGGAGTAAGGCATGTTATGTCTTTTATATCTAAGTGTTGTGTATTGATAAGGTTACCACATGTCATACTGGCTGTAGTCCCGTCTGTAGAGCTTCTTAGTTTTACTGGATTAGTTGCCGTCCCCAAAGAGATTATGTTATTTATAGTAGCGGTCTTTCCTTCGCATAATCCCAATGTACCTCCTGCCTTCACCTTAACCTCATTTATAAATGAATCATATTTATATCCACTAGTTGTAGCCCATGAAAATATAGTTGGATTCAATGTATTTATAAAGATCTTTCCTTTGAATGATGTTCCATAACTACGAAATAAACATCTATAATAAGCACCTTCATGTGGTCCTGATATTTCTAAGTAAGCGTCTTCAGATGCTACAGTATTTACATGTAGATTATAATAAGCATCACTATTATTAACACCTATAACATAGATCTTACTATCTCTAAAATTCCATGTATTGTTACTCATGGCAGAAGAGAGCTGTCCATTATCTGATCTCCATGATAAAGCATTGATCTGATATCCATGTGAATCAAATCCACACCCCATATATGTACTTCCTTCTGCATATAAAGCGTCTTGTAGGTGTATGGTATTCTGATTACCACCAATATGATAGAACCTTTTGCCTGCACTAGTAATATATATAGGATCTGTTCCTAGAAATATTAACCTCCTTTTAGAATGGTTAAATGTCATTCCCTCTATAAGGGTAAGGTTCCCACATATAATATTGTTAGAACCGTAATTACAATTACCCATTGTAAGTGTTGGATTACCAGTTGCTCCAGAAAAATCTATATTCTTTCCCATTACTGTTTTTTCTGTAGTTATTACTGCACCTGCATTATAAGCAATTCCCATATTACAATTGTCTTGAGGTAATGGCACTCCTGTATTCCAATTAGATAATTTATTCCATGATCCACCATCGGCATTAGTCCATGTCCTAGTGACTCCTGTTGTAAATGTAATCCCTACATTGCCACCAACATCTCCACATCCTCCAGGAATATCAGATAGATCCCAATCAGCTCCGCCTCCTACTTTAAATCCTCCAATATCTAAATACTCTGCCTCTACTATTGCAGCATTTAATGTATATGGACCAGAGATTGTTCCGATTTTAGATGTATGAATAAGTAACCTGCTATTATCATAAGTACTTCCAGGAGCTTGTCCTTTAGCTGTAAGCTTATTAGCTATATTCATTCCTTGTCTATCTCCCATAGATATCCTAGTTTGTTGAGAAGCAAGTCCTAAGATATCTAGATCATAGAATCTATTTGTAGATGTTCCAGTGAATCCTGAGATTGTTCCAGCATAACAATTCCTTATATAAACAACTTTTCCATTTGCATTAAATGTTCCAGCTGATCTAGACAATGTAAAGGTTGCTGCGTTAGCATCTATCCATAGATCATCTTGCAATTGAAAAGTCCCTCCTGATCCATTCATAGTAAAGTTTCTTAAGGTAGCTCCATTAGTAGTAATGTTCTTAGTACCAGAAGTAGCCTTCATAGAAAGAGTTCCTGAATATGTTCGTGTAATCTTAGAGGATCCACCTGTAAGATTTAGATTTCCATATACTCCCATTGTAGATGTACCAGCCCAAGTTACTTTTCCACTAGCTGGCCCGTCCATATTAAAATCTAAGCATTCGAATGCCGCATTAATAGTAACTGTATAGTCTGTAGTATGAGAAAGGCTTGTGAAGAATGCATTATCAGAACGAGTTGGTACAGAAAAACCTCCAGCACCTCCGTCTGTTTCTGCCCAATGTGCTGTATCATTTATGTTTCCTGATCCACCTCTCCAATATCTATTTGCCATCTTATGATACTATTAAACTACCATCTGTATCTGATGTGTATGTATGAGTTGTACCTGCACTATCTTCCATAGTAAGAACTGCTTTATTAAGCAGTCTTACTTTGAAAGTATCAACTCCGCCAGCTCCATTAGATTCAGCATAGATTTTTAATATGTTCGTTGCTCCGACCTTTATAGTCCAAGACATCTCAGTACCATCTGGAGAGTTAGAGGTAACAGGTAAATCACATAGCACAACAAGTCCAGAGTCTGGATAAGCCTCTATTTCTCCAATGTTAAGTTTGGCTCCTATATCAATCTCATCATCTGAGTTAACTCTGATTACATTGATCTCTCCAGTGCCACTAGAGTCAGTGGACTTAAGCCACTGACTGTTATCAATCTCTAGTTCTTCACTTGCTTTATTTATGCTATTTTGTTTTACCATGACTATGCCATTGTTATGTTACCTACTGAACTTATTACTTGCCAATGATAATCACTAGTTCCGTTCTTATATACTAGCGCAAGCTCTACACAATCCCTGTTATCTGTACTTGAGATATATCCACCTGTCCCTTTGGTAGTGCTTGTATCTCCAAAGATAATAGTATCAGCTGCGTTCTGTGCGATCTTCCATCCGCCTGTTCCTATACCTACTATTTTATAGATTGATTTACCTACTGTCAAACCACTGGCTGATGGTAGCGTTATAGTCAAAAGTGTAGAAGCTTTGTTCGCTCTAACTAATGTAATACTATCCCTAGCTGTAAGAGTTGAATCAGTAGTAATATCATCTGTACTATTAGAAGGAGCGCTGCTTGTCCAGTTGGTTCCATCAGATGTCATTACATTTCCTGCTGCTCCTGGAGCTACATTAGGTACATTAAGGGAATCTTTAATAGTCTTACAAGTAACTAACTTAGCGTTATCTGTTCCTGTTCTTAGATCAGCAGCAGAAGCTATAGATAAAGCAGCTTGTTTACTATTAAAGGTTGTCCAATCTGTACTAGATAAATATCCATTCTGACTTCCAGAAGCTGCTTGTGTAGCAACTGTCTTTTGTGCTGGAGTTAAGAACACTCTGGTTGCAGTCTCTGTAATCTGATCTGCTGTATAATCTCCACTAGTAGCTGTAACAGCCCCTGTTCTTCCAAAGACACTAGTGACTGTATCTGTTGGAGATAAGAGTAATTGCCAATTAGCTAATGTAGAATAAGGTAATGCTGTTAAGATATAAGTCTTATTCTCATCAGTTCTTACAGCGATATCTCCTTTATCTGCTGCAGATAGTGCAAGCATAGCTGCTTGACTGGCTACTACAAATGTATCTGTAATAGCTATAGCTGGTAAGTAACTAGAACTAATCTTTCCATCAGCTTCAAGACCAACATATCCACTAGCCTGATTCTTATTAGCTGAATTCTCTGGAGTAAATCCAAGAGCTGCCTGCTTTCCGTTGAAAGTATTCCAGTCTGTACTAGTAAGGTAACCATCACTATCAGTATCAGCAGCACCTAACTTAGTCTTAATAGTAGAAGTTGTTTCATCTCCTGAGTTGGTTCCACTAGTATTATCTATCACTGCCTTTTGTGCATCTGTACAATATCTCTTGTTTGCACTATCTGCTATATCAGCAGTAGTAGCGTCTGCTCCACTTGTTACTAATCCTTTTGCATCATAAGTAACCTTAGTCTTAGTTGCTCCTGTTATTGCTGCATTAGGTGCAACATAATCAGTACCAGCTACTGCAATACTTAACACTCCGGTAGTAGTTGTGTTCTTAACTAAGCCTGTTGTAAGAGCTCCTAAGAACTGTGCATTAGGAAGATTGGCATCTGTCGTTCCTTGTACTATGAACTTACTAGATAATGTTGGTATGTCTGTGGTAAGAGCAAGTGTTCCACTAGCAGAGGGGAATGTGTATGTATATGCACCGCCTCCTGTAATAGTAACATTACCACCAGTAACTCCAAGTACTCGTTTAGTACTACCACCACCTAATTCAAACCCATCGGCATTATTCTTTACCTCAAGGTTTACTGAATTGTTTCTTGTTTTTACCATATTAATTTAATTAATTATTCTTCTGGAATTATTATTGTTATCGATGTAACTCCTGTTATTGTTGGCATATTAGTTTATCTTTATGTTACCAATGGAACTCACCACATTCCATTTTAAATCTTCTACTACACATACTAGCTCCACACTATCCCTTTTATGTGTAGATTCTAGGGACCCTGAAGTTCCTTCTGTTGTACTAGTATCCCCTATGAATACTTCAACGGCATTATGTTGTAATATTTTCCAACCACCTTCTCCAAAACCAGATACTCTTAATACACTCCCAACCGATGCTAGTTCTGGTAGAGTGAATACTACTTGGCTAGAACTAGTTGGTATATATCCCTTGTTAATAACCATCTGTTTAGTAGGTGTTCCTGTTACTTCCCAAGATATTCCTGTACCCCCTATATCATCTAGCATTGCTACTGTTCCATTTTTCTCTGGAAACTCATAAGTAAATGATCCGCCTCCTTGTATAATCACCTCACCTTCTATTACAGATAGCTTGCTTTCCCCAGCTTTTTCTATATCGAAGCCACTAATGGAACTATTTATATCTACTCCATTAATACTATCAGCTGTAGCTACTCCTAAATCAGGTGTTGTAAATGATGGACTTACAAGATCGGCCTTATCATCTATGATATCTTGTAGTATTTTCTTTGTAACGAACATGCCCATAGCATATTCTTTACCTGTAATATTCTTAGTAGTTGGAACATTCTCGGTGCCCTCATCATTATAGTTGTTAGATATACTAGGTCTCTGAATAGTTATAACATCTGGTGTGGCAGAGAATGATTTAACTCTTACATACTCAACATAAGGATCTTCATGAGGGCTAGCATAATCTGTTATGTTAAACCACCCAAGGTTATACTCTCCATGGGTAGCCGGATCTAAGAGTTTTGCTCTTTCTCCAGAGACTAATGTGATTGTTACTGCACTTGCATTGTATAAACCGCTGACAGAAACGATTACATTATTCTTAATTGGATCGTATGTCATTTAAATAATAAAAAACTACCCATTAATTATCTAATAGGTAGCTCTTATGCCATAGCAAATAGGAGTTTCCTATTAGTACTGTGGCAACCTCACGGCTGTTCTTATCTTTATATTAGCTCAATAAGACTAAGCAGTCAAACCTTTCCTTATCGAGCTTAGATCAAAGCTTCCGTCTTCTAACTCTCTTTTGTTAAAGACTCGGCTTACTATATTTCCACTCTTATCCATTCTGAACTCTGATACTATATCTCCTTTTATTCCTGCTACTATCTTTGCTGTAAGAGTTTTAGCTCTTTGTGTAAGCTTACCATTACAAGACATTAATGAAACAGTCTGCTCATTAGAGAAATAGTACTCATCATATCCTTTAAGCACGAACTTAGGAATGATTGATACTGGTTCTGGTGTAGATTGGAACGTAATTTTGAAAGGATGGGTTAAGGAAAGCGAAGATATCTTCGCCTCCTTTGGAATATGATTCCAATAAAACCCATTCTTTTCAGTGTAAGTTTCTCCTGTTGATGTTTGAACTATGAACATAATCTTTATTGTTATTATTAATTGGATTATTTAGTAGTTCTTATTCCTGTACTGGAGTAGGTTCCACAACTGGAACTTCTTCTGTGACAGGAACTTCTTCTGGCTGTTCTTCTTTTTGTTCTTCTGGAACTTCTAATACCTCACCAGCAGATTGAGGTAATGCGATCTCTTCCATAAGAGCTTCAGCCTCTTCTGCAATCACTTCTTCTTCTATAGATTCTACTACTTCTTCTGGAGCAATAGGCTCCTGTGTTTCTTGTGGTTCCATTTGTGTTTCTATATTAGGTTGATTATCTTGAACGAACTCTACTGTGGCAGGTACTGTATTGATACATACATCGCAAAGTCCTGGATGTAATTCTGCATCTTGTGCATCTACAGTAAGCACAATACCACATTGTTTACAGGTTATCTTCATATTTCTTTATTTATTAAAGCTCTTCTAATTCTTTCTTTATCCAGTTACTCGTAGTAACGGTACTTTTATCTGTAGAGATATACATATAAGTATCATCTGACAGTATCTGATCATTGAAACCAGGAGTACCATTAACACCTCCAGCTAAGTAGGTAGTGGTAAATGATGCATTCTCACACGTAGTACTTGTTGGTATTACATTAGCATAATCACCGAACTGTTTAGCAGTTAACCTTACCACATCTCCATCTACATCAGCAGCTGCCACTCTTGATAAAGCATCTCCTGTAATAGCTGTTACTGTAGCTGTTACTGCATTAGGAGCTGTAGCATCAATACCTCCAACAAGATGAGCTGCTCCACATGTTGTACATCGTATTTTCATAGTTTGTTTTATTCAGTTATCCATTGCTCAGCAGCATCTACTGTTCCAGATTCTGCAAGTGTTAATTTATATGGACCTCCTGATACTGTACCAGCATTACAGAAACGAACTCCGTGTGTTCCCGGTGTAATAGCTGTCCATGAAGGAGATCCTTCAGTGCCCTCATTAAAGTAAAGGCTTACCGTTGGTTCAGCATCAATGTAATTATATCTGATTTGTATAATTGCATTCATGCTACTAACACTAGGAACAGTAGCATCTGCCGGAACTCGTGAAGAAATATTGAATACAATATCTTCATCTGCGTCTGGAGTCACTGCCGCTCTAACATAATTTGTCTGTCCTTTTAAAAGGTTAGGATTAGCATATCCTGCAGTAGCACTGCTTGGATGCCAACTAGCACCAGGTAATACAGCTGATCCAGACTTTCCACCTATGTACCCAGCTAACATTGGCTTATTTCCGTTACCTGCAGTACCGGTAAATATCTCCTTATTAGTAGTTACTCCAATAGCAGGTACTACTGGAAAGGTTTCACTATTATCCCAAGCCTCTAGTCTAGGAGCTGATGATAACGCTTCGCTAAATACAGCCTTATAGACCATAGTAGCATTATTGTTACCAGCTCCGGTTGCTTTGTTTGGTATCATTTTTAATTAAAAATTTCATTTAACTTACTTAATGTTTTCCTTCCGACACTCTTACCATTTACCAAGAGTACTTCTTGTTTGTGCTCTGGTAAATGTTTAAGAGCGAATTGTAAAACTGCATTAGCTGTAATACCTCCATAGTATCCAGTTGGTTCTTGAGTCTCTGGAAAAAATCCAACAGACTTAAGACATTTTTGTAAGTTAAGAACGTCATCACTTCTTTCTCCTAACTTCATGACGTTATTAAACTTATATTTAGGTTTTATGACTGAAGATAAGTCGACATCTCTCCAGTTGTTTTGCACATCTTCAAAAGCATATGCCTCATATACTCTGCCTGATTCAAACCACTCTCTAGTAAGAATCCTTCTTCCTCCCCTTCCATATGCTGGCCCCCAACTATCTTCTGCTGTTGTGGCTATATCTTTATTATATAGTATCCCATTAGTTAACGGTATACAATGCCTACAATTCATTGGTAATCCACTCTTTAATACTGGGACATCAGTCCATTCGTTATAATGGAATTGGACAAAGACATTAACACATCTTCCAGTTGATTCTATATAATTTGCTATCGTATCTATATCTCTTACATTAAAGTGTATCACGCCTTTAGATTTTGCAATAAGAGCTGTCTGTTTATCATACTCAGTCACGTCATCTATGTGATTCATCTCATCTTCACTGTTAATAAAGGGTACTTGAACCTCTAAAGGACAACCTAATGTATTAACTATCTTAGCAGAGTTCTCTGCAATCATACCTAATCCTGGTTTATTGGATCTATTTGCATAAATAAATCTAGGAGATAGATCAAGGTACTTACCTTCTTCTATGTAATTATTAACTCCTAAAGACTTAGCTACTGAATGAGCGACACAACTACTTGTACTTAATTGATTTCTAATAGGATACTTCCGCCACTCTTCTTCAGTCTTAGGTAGTATCATACCACTAGCTATCTTAATTTCCTTTACAGAGTAATCAAGTTCCCTATCTCTTGTAGAGATATTGGCACCTATTGTCGGACTTTTTGTTGCAAATATGTTAAACATATTATTTATTTACTATGGTAATCATGGCACCAAGAACACCTGTAACATACATAGGGTTAGCCTCACAGACTTTCTTAATTAATTCTACTTCTTCATCAGTATAATCTACCTTATCTTTTCCTTGGAAAGTCTTAGTTCCTAGTGCATACACTTTAATTATCATACCAGTTACACCAGGTTCTGGTCTATACATCTCACAACAATTAATTAGAACATCTTTAAACGTTAGAGGCTTATTACCTTTATCTGAATAAACTTCACCTGATATTGTCCTTAATTCTTCTTTGATATTTATGATCATATTTATTTTTTATTATTAATTATTACGTTAATTATATCTTACGAGTGGGTACTTGTAAAGTTACTTAGATTTTAACAGAGCTTCTAGTTTTTTTATTCTTTTTAATAGCTTATTGTTTACTGCAGCTATGAGTAAGTATAAGTCTTGTTTAGATTCATACATTCCAATCATTTGTCCTTCTAATACTTCCTTAGGTTTTAATCCATAAGTAGGAAGTATGTCTGGAATTTCTTTTCTTTTCCTAGAACATAAAGCTCTTTCGTCTGGAGTAGCTAATGGTTCAAAGTCATTTGGATCAAAAGAACTAAACGGATTCATCATTTTGTTTTGCGCTATCTTAAATAATTGTTTTCTTTCTTCTAATGGTAACGATGTGTCTTTGTAGTCTTTCATATTATTTATATATTTATTATATTGCTGTCATATCAAACGAATAAATACTAGTATTCCATGGACATCCTCTAAATTGTTGTACTGATCCATTATCAAAATGCCACATCTTACCTATAGCCCCAGAAGGATTAGTTGAGTATGATGAAAATTGTATATGACCTGTGTATAAAGTGCTCCATCTATATGAAGGGCTTCCTAGATTATAAGAGTTATCAGTATAAGGTATTAGTAATTTAGTCTGAGTAATTGGTGCTTCTGCATGTATCAAAACGTTAGATGTAAGTGTTAATATATTTGACCTCATATTAAGGCTACATGCTCCAGCAGAAAAACTTCCGGCCGGGCCATATGGACCAGCACTATCAGTTATAGATAGACCTCCACTATCTGTATCTATAGAAAATGTTCCACCTGCTGCCGCATAAGCATAATTAAATCCTACAACATCATACCAACTACTTCCATTCCACCTTCTTAGTTGTATGAATTTTTCTGTTTCATTATTTAATATCATCTTTCCTCCGGTAATTATTGGAGAGGATATAGAAATACCAGCAGATAATGTTCCGGCAAACGTTGCCGTGCCATCTATATTTATCGAGAATGTTGGATTTGTTCCATCATGTCCAATGATTCCATATGGTGTCATGGCAATTCCTTTACCGCTAGTTCTTACCCCAGAACTATTCCATACAAGATCTCCAGCTCTAAATCCAGAAAGCGCTTGTGTTGTTGCTTTAACATCAAACACTTTTAATATTTCACCAGTAGAAGTTTTAAGTTTTCCTGGTATATCAATGTCATTTATAAACTTCCCATCAGCATCAATGGCTCCTCCTATGGTAGTAGCTAGTCTATTTCCAACAGTAAGACTACCACCAAGACTTCCTGCTGTAATAGTTCCAAATGTTCCAGAAGCAGCTACAAGAATTCCACCAAAAGTAGCATCACCATTTAATGCACTAATACTAAAAGTTGTCTTTGGAATTCCTCCAACTGTAACTCCACCAACCAACCCAAATGGAGTCATGGCTACTCCATATCCACTTATTATTTCTCCACTAGAGTTCCACTCTAGTGTACCAGACCTAAATCCAGATAATGTTTGTGTAGTATTCTTAACATCAAATAGCTTAAGAATATATCTAGACTGTGTATTTAATGATGTATTAATGACGTCATTAGTAAAGTTTCCATCTACATTTATAGCTCCCCCAACTGTAGTAGCTAATCTCCCTCCTATTGTAGAGCTACCGGATACTACTGCTCCTGCAAAATAAGCATTGCCACTAGTCCAGTCTAATTTATATCCTGTCATTGGAGGGTCGGTTAACCAGTCTGGATTCCAATTTACCGAAGTGATATTACCAGCTATATCAAAATCTCCATAGAGAGTTAACTTACTTTTTGAATGATCCCAGAATAAATAAGATAACGCACTTCCTATAAATAGATCTCCACCTGATATAACCTTTCCATTAGCTGTAACAGATTCTCCGCTATAGTTTACATAGAACCAACGATCGTCACTATCTCCAATTCCACCATATAAACCATATCTATCCATCACCATATAAGGTTGACTACCAACTATACCACTAGATGGAATACCAAATGTAATCATTCCACCAGGCCCGCTTAAGTTAATAAGCTCTCCTATTCTAAAGTTACCAGCTACATAGCCGCTTCCTATATTAGCTATACTAATAACATTATCATTAGTAGTACTTTTACTCCCAGAGCTTTGTCCTGCTTGTCCATCACAAAGAGCGTTGACTGTAGAATATTCAACCTTACCTGGAAATACTTTTATGTATTTACTAGAAGAATCTACACCAGAATCTTCGACTACTCCTATAGCCGCTATCTTGTTTAGTTCTTCTAATGATCTATATGATTTACTGCTCATATCTTTTGTATTTAGTAATCATTTCTTTTTATCTTTCTTGTAGTGTTAATTAACTCTATATTCCTTTCAAAGAAATTAGCACTAATCGCCTTCTTCTTAAGCTTCTTAACTTCTAGTCTCAATGGTTTAATCTGAGCCTTACTCTTCCTAAGCTTAAGTATCTTGCTATTAAGTTCTCGTTTTTCCATCTCTGCTATCGCATCAAAACCTACTTCATGAGCTTTACCAGGAATCTTTCTAACAGATATCTCTGGTAAATCTCTAGCAAATAAACCGCTCACATCTGCATAGATATCTTTCTCCCACCATATAACAACCTTACCTACTTGTGCTGTCTTTGATGGGACTAGATCTTCTGCTCTAGAAGAATCAATAACCTCTAGTCCCATAGCATTCCAGAATGCCTTCTTCTGATAATCCTTATCAACTGTTTCATCTATTGAATGCCAATAATTTCCATATACTTCTATATATATATTATATGCCGGTAAATAAAAGTCTGCTATCCACATACCTTCTGGTAATGCGGTTACTCTATTATCTGCATAATTATACTGAAAGAAAAACTCTACTTCTGAAGCAGTTAAGTAGTTATAAATAATCTTTTCTGGTACAGTTCCTGGTATCCCAACACTCATGTCATAAGCTTCTTGGGTATACTTAGTCTTTCTAATCATCTTACTACTTAAGACTTCTACCTCTCTACCGTCTAATATATTCTCTACCAGTACCTGTTCTGATGTCTTTCTTTTTGCCATGCTTGGAGTCGGGAGTCGAACCCGATTGCTTTCCTGTATATAAGTTCTTTATATAGAGATTAAGAGTGGTACTCCGCCCCACTAAGCTCCAAAGGATTAGTCAGCTTCTCTAAGACTTAACATAACCCTATCACTTCCTCTACCATCTAAAGCCATCTTTATCTGGTTAGGACTGCTATTAGTTATAATGACAGCCTTAACATCTGTACCTAGATTAAGATAAGTATCTTGCTTTATATAGTAATCAATGACCGGCTCTAATCCTTCTATAGAATCAGTTTCGGTTATTGGATCAACTAAAGTGCAATATAATTTTTCTGTATCACCTGTTATGATCTTCTCATTAAGTTCTGCTATTAAGTTTGCAGCAGTAGCTCCTTGGTAATTATATGAATACTTCAATGTACTACCTTCATATATACTAAATAGATAATTTGTTCTATCTATCTTTATAGTATAGATATGAGTGCCAGCATAAGATATATGAAATGCCGGAGTTGATACGTTCTCAAATCCTATGTAGTTAAGAGTCTCTCTCTTTTCTACAGTATCCCATAAATCTTTAACTAGTCCGGCTCTAGTTCTTGCATCTGGATCTGTTTCAAACTCTACGTCTCCTAAATTATCTTCTAATGAATTCTCACATATGATAGACATATTCACACTCTTCAATACATTGCGCTCATTAATACTTCTCTGTAGTATGTATGTCCATACAATATCAGTACATACTGGAGTTCTAGTATTAATACTATTAGAGTATATAGTTGTCTTGATCTGTAATCTATTTCCACTAGTAGGATTTGGTAATCTGAATAAAGCAGATTCTGTAGAGCCTCCATCAAATTCATTAGAGTCTATATAAGTTCCTTCTAAGGAATTTCTTATAGATAACTTGCACTTAGTCCCCTCTTCAAACTCTTCAAAGATCGCCTCTATATTCTTATATAGTTTATCTAGCTTAACTAATCCAGCATCTATTAAAGATGTCTCTATATATCCAGAGTCTTGATATGGTCCACTATAAGAATACTTCTGTATTGTTCCGTCTGAATGGAATATAATTACATCGTTAATATTTAGTGAGATTATTCCTACTGGTATCTTATTACCAAATCCTTTTACTATCCACCAGTATGTAAAGAACTGATCATATAGCGCAGTACTCTTAGCTAAGTACCACTCACTGTCATTCTTTCTCTTTACTAAAGCAAATGCCTGCCATCCACACGTTGTGATACCGGCACAGCTTTCGAATTGAAAAGCCTCTCTGTCAGCCTGCATATTGGTATGAATAGTACCAGTACCATCTGTCATATAGATGCCTTGATTCTCTACAGAGAAGATAATCTTATTGTTCCATTCACAGAATCCCTTGAAATTATTTGCATTGATATAATCAGGGAAGTCCCATAGACTCATAGCACTGGTACTTCCTACATATTTCCAAAGAGAACTTTCTCCACCAATGATGGTTCCACCTGCCGTTCTTCCCATTGCCAGTGGTCTACCTTGCTGAGCTGGTAATGTCCATAATCCCCTAGTGGAATCAGGTGACCATAAGACTCCGTTACTAGTAGTCTTAATACCGTTATCAACATAACCAAATGCATAATGACCTTGTGAGCTTACATAGTAAACCTTATCTGGAAGATCTGACCAGATCTTAAAAGCTAATTGTTGTCCTCTTGCTGCAAAGCTATACTCCGTTGCACCATTTTCCATCTCTATTAATACATCTCCATCATAAGTAGAATCTCTACCGACAGAGCATGCAAACTCTGGATATACAGTATCATTACCATCAAGCGCCTCTATCTCAAGGAAGTATTTATCACACCTACTAAGAACTACACGGTCATCATCATTAGTAATATTATAATGATACCATGTCCAATCGGTAGCTGTTGGTAATGTTATTTGATATTCCTTTATTATAGAACTAGGAGCAATTCCTCCAGTTGTCATATCTGAATAATGGAACCTTAATATCACTCTTCCATTAAATCCCCCTACTGTTTTATATAGAACAGAAATCCTTCTAGCCTTTTCACTAGAGTTAAGTATTATAGACTGTGCAATCTTCCTATTATGTAGTAATCCAGATACTGCTACTGGAACTCCTTCTACTCTACTAAGACTAGGGGCCCATTGTATTATTGGACCAACCTGCTCCCATGTTCCATCAATGAGTATCCATCCCTTATAATCCCCCTTACATACATATAATACTTTTTGATAGTCAGCAGCATTGCTATCTACTACTTCAAAGAAACATGTAACAGGATGATCATCATGTGTAATACTACTTATTAAGACCCATTCACTAGCATTAGTAAGTCTATAGAATACATATCCTTTAGAAGTTCCTACATAAATCCTATCACTAGATCTATAAGTAGCAGTAACTTGTCCATGAGCACTAGTAAGAACACTACTTGTTTCAGTTACTATATCTTTCTCTAATTTGAATTCTCCTGGATAAGAAACATCTATACCATTAGAGAACCAATAAGCATTAGTATCTGATAAGAACTTCTGATTGATTCCTCTAGAAAAATTAGTCATTGCATCTGATTGCCAGAAATCAAAATCAGAATAGCTAGTCCTACCCGTACTGAACTTACTTCCCATAAGAGGTGCTGGTAGAACTCTAGCGGTCTTTGGCTCTATCATATATCCCTTATAGTCTAATTGTATATGGAATCTATTTTCTATTTGCATAAGCGAAGATATCTTCGTGTTAGAATGACCTAACAGGAAGTGTGTTATTTCTCTTTCTCTTTGAGAATTCTACTTCATCATTAAGCGTCTTCTGTAGTGCGATAAGAACATACTCATTCGCTGAACCTACTAAGGTCTTATATCTATCAAGCTTTGTCTTATCTAATAAGACACGGCTTATCATTTCCTTTAAACAAGCCTTCTTAAGTAATTGAGTCTGAGCATTGTTAAGCTCTATATCTTGATCATACGTAGTCTTAAGTTCCATTTCACCATACCAGACTACTTGTATTGAATCATCAATACTAGCTATCTCTTCATCATCTCTAGACGATACGTTTAGTTTGAGCAGTTTGATATCAGAATCAAAACTCCAATTACTGAAAGGTACTTTAGAATCATCTGATCTTACTAAGTAGAGATTCTTAATACCTATTAGATTAGGATACTTCTCTGTAAGATCTTCATTTAACTCTGACATATCTATATACATTAGAGCCGGATCCATAGTAGCTAATGAGATAGTTGAGTTATGTAAGATTGCGATATCAGGAAACAACTCACTGATTTGTGTGTTTAATATCTCTAACCATTCAATTTGTTTTACAACTATGAATGTAGAATCCTTAAGAGATGCTCCACATAGTTTTATGAATTTCTCTATGTTCATTTGTTTTTATTATAGCGGGGTATCATAGACGTGTCAAAGACACGTCTACTACTTGCTCCCACCTTACTTTCTTATTATACACCTTAGGGTTAATAGGCCTTATCGTTCCTGTGATCGCCCTATATAACTCCTTTCTTATCAATGGATTATTCTCTATATCCTTTTCCTTTAATCCATTAAGATATGCGGCTCTAGAAATCTGCCATTTATTCCACTTAGCAGAATCCCACCCGCTCCTGTCTTCCCATATACCAGCTCCCTTAAGATACCTCTCTACTTGTTTCTTTATAGAGAATGGAATACCTCCAGCTCCATATTTCTTCTGTTGTTCTAAGGCCCACTTAACTCCTGGATTACTACTGTTGTATTTAGAAATACCAGTAGCAAACCAATCTCCTAATGAGTATCCTTTTAACATCTTAGAGTTAGGATTCTTTTCAAAGTATCTTGCTCTAATCCATGAAGGCAATTGTCTAAAGAAGAACATGCCTATAGACTTATTAGATCCCATTAAATCTATCCACTTACTCATAGCTGCATTGTACACTTTGTTACAGAACCACTCAGCCTCTGGAGAATTCTCTACCCCCATGTACGAATTGATTCTCTGGATAGATAACCTCATAGAATCATTAAGACTATCAGAAGTAACACCGTCATAATACCTCAGTACTTTATTAAGCTTCTTCTGCCATTCATCAAACTTCTCCTTATGTATGAATGCGGAAGGGGGTAGTGACATAGCATCCCAATACTCCTGTAATTCTCTATGCTTACTAAGGAATCTATTTCTTGCTACGTAGTAATCATCTGCATTAGAATACTTATCCTGTGTTATAGCAAAGTACTTCTCTTGTAATTTTCTTATCTGTCTAATACCCTCAGGAACTCCATCTAAGAAGTAATCCGATAGATCCTTGTTCTCCTTAAGATATTCCCGCTTCTTATCATCATCCTTAATCTTATTATAGATAGCTAACTTCTTCTGGATATTAGTCGGCTCTAAGTTATTATCTTCATACGACTTATTGAGGTATTCATTAAGGTCTGGATTGTTCTTAAGATATTGCTCTCTCTTAGCAGATAATTCTCTCCACTTCATATAGTAATCAGAACCAGATCCTATTGATTCAATATCATACTTCATTCTTCTATAGATATCTGCCTTCTTAGATAACTCTATTTCTTCTGGAGTCTTATCTTTATCCCACCATTCCCTTAAGAATTTATTATTATCTATCCAAGCTATTCTAGCCTTTTGATCTTCCCATGTCTTAGCAGGTAGTGCATAGTACTGTTTGGAATATTGAGCCGCTTTAATTTTCTTAGGGTCATTATTAGACCATCTAACTAGATACTTAGAATTCTTAGGATTGAGTATGAAATCATAATACCCGAACATGTTGTTAGTGTTCCTGAATGTACTTAGAGTTTTTTTAAAGTTAGTATAATAGTCTCTATCTTCAGGTTTATGATTGAACCAAGCTTCTCTTGCTTCTTTATTATAATCAGCCCATAAGTATTCATCATAAGCAGCGCCTTCTTTCTTCGCTAGTTCAGCCCTGAATCCATAATACTTTTCAGCCTCTGGGTTACCATTGAACCAATATCTCTTGAACCAATCTGGTTGATTATAGAATCCTTGATAGTACTCTCCTGGTTGAGAGTTCTTAATCAGGTTATTCCACATCAATCTATACTCAAGCTTATTATGTCCTCCGGCAATAGGATGATTCTCTGCGTATAACTTACCAGCTTCACTATTAGCAAACTCTTCTAATAGCTTAGAGTACTTCTCATCATCACTATCTTCCATATATTCTTCTAATGTAGCTAGGATGTATGCAAACTTTTTAGCATCAGGATTCTTCTTAAAGTATTCATTCAAGTACCATGGATCAGTCTTAAGTAGAGAAGAATAATATTTATCAGGATCAACAGAATCCATAAACTTCTCTTGCATTCTTAAGTATTTGATCTTATCAGGCTTATCCCTTTCCCATGCTTTTACTTGAGCTGAATTAGACCAGAACCAATCATTCAAAGCCTTTCTTTCCTTAGACATATTAAACCCCTGAGACTCCTTCTCGTATATCTCATTGAATCTCTTCTGTCTTTCTGAAGCTAAAGGATAATATATTGCAGCATCTGGATGTGCTGAAAAATAGAATGCTTTAAACCATTGTGGCATTGCATTGAATACATCATAGTAATCAGCTCCATTACCTTCTCCACTCAGAAGTTCACCCCATGCATTTATATAAGCTTCATTAGCTTCTCTAAGAATCCTCTGGGCTTCTGGTAATGATGCTAGATATCTTTCTTTCTGTTCAGGAGTAAAGTATTTATTAAAAGCCTCTCTGTATTTCTCAAATGCTTTCTTTTGCTCTTCTTCTGAGTCACCTTCCTTAGGTAAATACTTATCTATGACAGCTTTAGTAGTATAGTAAGACTTGTCTTCAGAGCTCAATGCTTCCTTTTCACTAAGACTTAAGCTTCTGTATTGTTCAAGTTCTTGCTTCTTATGTTCTAATAAGTCTTTCCTAATAAGAGAAACTCCTTTATCTTTCCACTTATAAGTTATTAAATTATTTATCTGATCGACATCTAATCCTTTATTAGTAACATCTCTAATCAACTCTTCCTTATTAATAGGTTCAGTATACTCAGCGCCTAATGCCTGATACTTCCTTAGATTCTTTTCAGTTATATTACTGGGTAAGGTCTCTTCGATAATCTCAGTAATCATTCTCTGAGTTTCCTTAGCCTGTCGTTCTTTTTCTTTGAACTCCTTACGAGTATTAGTAGGTGAACTTTTCCAAACCTCTTCCATTATATCCCTAGCTTGACTGTTAGTTCTTAACCATTCATCACCAGAGCCATTCTTCTCTGCTTCTTTTTCATAGTACTTAGTCTGTACATCTCTCTTCATAACAGCCGCTCTAATCTCATTAGGTGATTTACCTTCATTATAAAGATTTAATTCGAATCCAATTCTAGATTGCCTATTGAACTCATCATATAATTCAGGATCTTCTTTCTTTATTTTATCTAAGTAGAAGTTCCTTACAGAAGGTGGCATAGAATATATCTTATTCCTAAGCTTATCTACGTCTGTAAGTGTCATGATATTTATACCGAAGAACTTAGTAAGTTCTCTAAACTTCTTACTCTTTAAAGGATTGCCTGTTTGCTCATATCCTACATCAGCTCTAAAGAACAGGTCATTAATTAACGAAGCTTGTGGAACTATAGAACTCATTAAGTTCCAACTCTTATCAATTAAAGATTCATCCTTCTTCTCTTTATTATATTTCTTAATCTCTTCCTCTATCTCATCATGAGACCATCCAAGTTTTCTTAATTGTATCCTACTCGGAGTAAAGTAATCTTTACCTGTTATCTCTTCAACGGCAGTTCCAACGAATGGACCGAATGATAATCCCATCAGACTCTTAAATGGATTCTCAACAGACTTCTCTATAGCTCCTACTGGATCTTGGAATAACTTAACTACTTCGAAAGCAGATAAAGGAATCTTAACTAAGTAAGTTTTACCACCTAACTGCATAGCCCATCTATCCTTATATTCATCTGAGAGTTCTTGTGTATTAGCTTCCCATACCTCAAGTAAAGCAACACCAGCATTAAAGGCTCTGATCCCCTCATATTTATAAAGCAGTTTAAGGTACAATACTACTGAGAAGTAACTATAACTAAAGAATGGAAATATCTTTCTGAATAACATTCCTGCCCTATTAAGATCTCTATAATCAAAGAAGAAATCTTTAATAATAGATCTTCCTGTAGTAGGATCAAAGACTGCGCCAGCAACCATATCTTGTGTTTGTTTCTGTAATATCCTAAGTAATACGACTCCTCTTCTCATTCTTTCTGTTTCACTAGCAAAGAACTTAAGATTATCCTGATACTCACTAGCTTTAGCTATCACATTTCCAAATCCACTTCTTTGATCAGAAGCAATGTTCTTTTTTAACTTAGCTTCAGATGCACTGGTAAATGTTTCCATAACACCAGAGTTAAGCATATATTCTATATCACTCCTAGTAATTGTAACACCATTAATGACTATAAAATCTTTCTGCTTATCTATTAAGTCAGCAACATCTTTAGCTTCTTTCCCCGTCTCTGCTCTTAATATTTGTAATGCATCAAAGGAATCACCTTCAAGTTGCTTTGTCATAAGCTTGAATTGTTCCTTGCTTATTAAGCCTAGCTTATACTGTTTCTTAAGATCATCTGCTAATATTTTCTTAAGATTTGCAGTATCCTTTAAGGCGTTCTTAGTTATTAACTTACCGAACTTAGCATATAGCTTAACTGTCAATGAGTAAGATTTAGCTAATGATTTAAGATCTTTTTCTATAATGAACTGTTTGAAGTGATCTTCGTTAGCATTGTTTATATACCAAGCCGGTCTTAATACTAAGACGAAAGTAATAAATGCTTTCTGTAGATGTCCTGGTATACCCAATGCCTTTCTCATTAATAGAATAGAATCTCTTACAAGTCCATATTTCTTCGATGGAAGTACACCAGTCTTAAGATAACCATTAAATGCAGATATATCTTTCTTCTCTCTAGCTATATCCTTATATAAATTTTGTAAGATATTTTTCTTTGTCTTGATAAGTATCTTATCTGTTATAGGTTGAGACCCTTTCCATTTAAGTATATTATCTTCAATACCCTTAAGTTGTTTCTCAAGCTCTTTGACTTTGAGTTCTACTATCTGTTCGGCTATAGCAAGATTCCTTTTATTATCAGAGAAAGCTCCGGTCTGTCTAAACCTGTTTACCAACTCTTCTCTATATTGATCTATTGCAGCTTGCTTCCATTTATACCACTCCTCCCTAAATTCTCTTCTCATCGAAGCAAGAATAATCTTTCTAGTAGCCTCTTCTACAGATCTCATTCCTTCCTTAAGCTCTAATCTTAATGGAAGGCTTGGCATCTTATAGGCTGCTCTAGTTGTCTCTGGATCTCCAAAGAAAGCCTTGATAGCTTTAAGCTGTTCTTTCTTTGCTTTATTGGTAGAGTAGACTATAGTACCAGCTTCTCTTGCATCTTTAAGTACTTTAGATACTTCTGATATAGACTGTAAATCCTTATAAGGATTACCCATATATAGAACATAACTAGCCCTGGCAAGTACTTCATCTTGTTGCTTTATTACATCTGGAGTTCCTTCAATAGGTTCTTCTTTCGGTTTTATAATTGGTCTATCTTCTATAGCTCGCCTCTCTACTTTAAGTCCTTTGTTTACAATATACTCCTGCATTGCTATCTCTATATTAGATAGCTCTCCTGTAGGAAATATAAACACTGTATCGGTACCTTCAAGTTCATCAACTGCATCTCTAAACTCTTTTGTAATTCCTCTTTGTTCTTTGTTAACCAGTACCAATACCTCTTTATCTTTCCAAGGTTTAACAAAGTTCTTTTCTTCAAACATCAAACCAACTAGCACATCTTCTAGATTAACTTTCTGTTCATACTTTAAGATGGAACTAGTAAGTTTCTTAATACTATCTTCCATACCAAGCACATCTGTAAAAGCAGGATCAGCCTTAGGGAATATACCGGCATAACCAGGAGTTCTCTTAGCCCTAAGAGTATCTTGAATTACTTTATATGTCTTATTTATTCCCCTTATTGTCTGTGATTCAACCTCAGTTAAAATGTTGCGATTAAAGAATGATGAATTAAACTTCTTGTTATTACTAAAGGTAACTCCTTTTTCTCTATTGAAGAAGTGTCCTCTTATTCCCTTAATAGTATCAATGTCGTTTATGCTTACATCTGATAATGAATCAACTTCATACGTAGGTATAGTTAACCCATCAACCTTTTCTCTGATCGCATCCCGCCATTCTAATTCAGCTTTAAGATCACGCTCTAATCTACTTATCTCTTTCTTATTACTCTTCGGCCTTTTTTTAAGTTTATTAATACTTGCAATCAATTCCTTTTCTCGTGTCTCAGATATAACATCTATAATTATATACTTCTCAACATGTACTTCTTTTGAACCATCAGGACTTTTAACAGTTTCAAATCTATACGAAGTATTCTCTATCTTAGGTTTTCCAAAACCTCTGTTATTACCAGCAGCTCTATCAGATTCCACGGTATTCTTAAAGAAGATCTTATCTCTTCCTTGTATAGTAATTAATTCGTTTCCTTTATCAGTAATCTTAAGGAAAGATAACTCATTAGTAATAGGCAACTCATCTGTAATAATATCACTCTTATAATCCCACTTAGGAGGCTTAATAGTTTCTATTACAGGAGCATCACCAAAGATATTTTCAGGCTTACTTCTCTCGTCATAGAGACTGTCTATAACCTGATAAGACTTTGTTTCATCAATATTTTCTTTTACTAATGAATTAATGTCTTTAATTGTAGCCTTGTTAAGATGTTCTAAGTTTCCTTGTTTATCTACTTTGTATAGATTATATAAATCATCCTTATTTCTTTCTTTTGATAATGATTCATTTATTTCGTTATCAATAACTTCCTTTTTCTTTTCAATGTTAGGATCAGTTAATTTAAGAAGATTCTTCTTATTCTTTTTAAGAATATCTTTCTTCATATAAGACCAGTCATTAATCTTTTGATTAACGTTCTTAGAAATATTAGAAAGTCCTTCTTGTATTTCTTTGTCAGATTTTCCTTTTACGTATATATCAGAATAATACAACTTCTTAATGTCTGTAATAACGCTATTAACATAATCCATTTCTGCCTTTGTTCCTGTTTTTATAAACTTAAAATCTAATGGTAATGGCTTTTTTCCAGAAGATATTTTGTTATATATATTACTTAACCTTTCTTTGAGTTTATCTATAGTATTAAGCTTAATAGCATCTGTATATGGAATCTTATAATAAACATCATTAAGTTCAGTATAAGACATTCTTCCAGTTCTAATAACCTCTAGTTTTATTTCTTCATTATCAAACTCATAATCCTCCCAATCAACTTTCTCTGGTATTAATTTCTCTCTAGTCTCATTAACTATAACAAGGTCACCTTCTTTAAAGTCTTGTCTTGGTTTTAATTCTCCGACCTCAGTAATCTTATCTTTTATAGTAGGAACTATGTAAATAACATTATCCGTCTTATCTTTTCCATATACAGAATTATAAATCTGACCACCTTCTAAAGTAGACTTGAATTGAATATCTTCAAGAGGTTTCTTTGCAACTAAAGATAATTCACTTATTGAATTTACTCTATTGTCATAGACAGCAGCAAGATCAACCTTGTGCTCCCTACCAAGAAAGCCATCTTTACTAATTCTTTTAGATGTCTTATGTCCTATCTTAATTCCTATATCTCCCAATACATCTAAGCTAGTTGTTTCCTTGGTGGTATCTAAAATCTCCTTAATTCTTTTAATAAGATAAGCTTCTTCTAATTGACCACGTCCTTTTTCAATTCCATCTTCATTGTATTGAGGGCCTACTTCTTCAGCTCCAACCGTAAGTTCAGAACTTTTCTCATAAGCCTTACCTACCCCACTAGGGTCACCTTTTATGTAATCAAGATAAGCTTCATTTACTTCAGGATCTTTAATGCTCTTGCTTCCAAACTGGTTATTGAAGGCTTTATTGTTTTCCTTCATAAACTCAAACCATACTTCTTTAGGTTTAGGAATATTAAGGTCTCTGAACTTAGCATAATTATCTCTAGCTTTATCTAATTTCTTTAAGTTCTTTTCCTTATTTAGATCTTCAAAGGTTACTTCATCCTTAAATAGTTTTTTACCGTGTCTATTGTACCATACCTTAAAGCTAATATCCTTTACTTGATCAACCTCCATACTTTCAGGCTTAAGGAACTCAAGAAGATTGTTATGTAACATTTCTAGTTTTGCCTCATCGTTTGAAGTAACTACCTCATTCAGTAATGTTAATGCGCTATGAACATCTGTTTTATTTTTAACTTCTAAGATATCGCTAAGACTATATAGTTCATTTATATTAAAGACTTCTTCTATATCCTGAAGCATAGCTAGTTTCTTTAAATCTAAAGCATATGAATCCTTATTTATATTATCCTTATCTGTAATACGCATAATCATTTCGTCTGCATCTTCTAGGTTCTGTAATAACCTATGCTCTCCAACTATCTCGTCAGCATTAACACCAAAGAAATCTTCTGCATCATTCTCTAATTTTCCAATAATCTTATTGTATGCTTTAAGTTTATTGTCACTAGTATCAAGCACGCCTCTAGCTCTTAATGCTTTTAAGTCTTCAAAATATGCTCTATATATTTTTATAAGAGCTGTTCTTTTACTAGGCCTAGCCAATACATATGCTTTAGTTAGAAGATCTAACTTCTTTATGTCTGCTTCTGCCATACTAGCTAATACTTTATCTAGTTCAGCATAGTCACCTGGCATAAGTAAGTTGTTCTTTATATCAGCTACATAAAAGTCATATGCCTTACCGCCTTTCTTAGACATACTAAACTCTTCTACTGCCCCAATTGTATTAAGTGCATCTATGGCAGGTATTCTAACTCCTTGAAATCTTCTAAATGCATATGGAACTAATACTATAAATCTATTTCCTTGATCGTATAACTCTTTAAGTTTAGCTACCTCTTCAGCAGTAGTTCCATAATTCATAGGAACAGAAACAATACCATCAGATTCTTTAAAGAGTTTGCTTTCAACTCTTTCATCTAATAGTTTGTTTAATTCTTCCTTAAGTTGTTTTATCTTAAGTCCTAAAGCTTCTTTGTCGTTAGGTTTAGCAACCTTAAGTCCTTCGTTAAGCTCATCTAATTCAGCTTTCTTTTCCCTAATTATAGATGTCTTCTCGTACATTAAGTCCTTAAGCGATACATCTGAATTAGGAAAGTTCTTAAGACTATCTCTCTTCTTATAATGCTTTTGCTTATTAAAGATATCAGACATCATCTTTCTACTTCTGTTAAGCTCTTTAACAACGCTAACTATATCTTGAGATAAGAATTCTTGTACTTGTGTGAATAGATTATCAGCCTTAACTTTTCTTATCTCTTCTATATTCTTCTTAGAAGTAGTAGCTGCATAGTGTCCAATGTTTCCAACAGGAAGACCGCCTTCTATATCAAGGCTTCTTACTACTAGACTAAGTTTACTAACGTTATTTCTAATAGTATTAGATACCTCAGACGTAACAGACTTAGATAGATCACCAGTTTCTTTAGCTCTCTTATACAGATCAATAAGATCTAATACATCTTGCTTAGAATCATGTGTCTCTACATAGTCATCTCTAATATAAGCACGGTAAAGTTCTTCAAGACTTTTCTTTCCTTTAGCTTTAGCTGGATTGATTATATGTAAAGTATCTAAGACATCTTTATTCTCAAAGTTATTCTTCATTTCTGCCTTTGAGTATTCGTTCCTAAGTACTTGAAGATCAAACTCTTTTAAATTGTGACCCATAACGGCTTCACAATCTTTAATATCGTTATTAAGTTCTTTTAAAACTGTAGATAAATCAGGATTGCCTTCAACGTCTAACTTATCTAAACTTAATCCATTTTTTGCTAAAGCAGCATCAGCTGCTCCTGAAGTTACGATCTCTCTAGTATCTTCATCAGGCTTTATAAGATATGACTTAGTTGAATCCTTTATAATGTTTCCATCCTTATCTATGATGCTCCAGCCAATACTTAACATCCTATCTTTACCTACATCAAGTCCTGTAGTTTCTATATCAAGAACAAGTATCTTATTGTGTTCTTTAACTTTAAGATACTTCTTGTTATTAAACTTCTTAATAAGAGAGTTTGTTAGATGTTCTAATCCTATATCGTCAAGCTCTGTTACTCTATATAGGTCCTTAGCTAGATTCTCATCGATATTTTTAATATCACCAAATACACCAGCCCCTCCTTTAGTTGTGTTATTAAGCTTATTTAATACCCTGTTCCTAAAGTCGTTCTTAGCATTTGTTTTTTGAGACTCTATTAACTTATTAGAAATAGCCAATAGCTCACTAAAGTTATTGATGTCAGATGATAGTAAACTTCTGTATGTTTCTATATAAGCTATGAACCTATCTAATAGTTCATCTCCAACAATCTTTTCGTTCTCTGATAATAACCTAAACTCCTCGAATAAACTTGCTATATCAGAAGAACCCTTAGAGTTTATTTTTTCCTTATAAAGTTTTCTTAATAGATCAACAGTATCGTTACCATCTAATATTTCTTCACTATTAACAGTACCTTTCTTTTGATTAAAGTTAAGTCTTCCAAGATATTCTATTATCTCAGTCTTTTGTGTTCCGGGTTCAAATTCCATAACAACCTTATCGTCTATTACAACTTGTAGATGTCTAGGAATAACCTTCTCGTCTATAAGCTCCAGGTTAAGTTCCTTTACAGTATCATCGAGTCTTATATCTATAGCATTAGATATATGAATAGTAATAACATCCTTAATAGATAAGGCCTTCTCACGCATCTGATGAATAAACTTATCATAAAGGTGTATTACTTTTTCAGCCTCATTAATTATCTCAGTAGAATAACCTCTACTTATTAATTCTGCTACTGCATAATTCTTTGTAATTTCATCAAACTCCCTATTAGCTATAAGTTTATGATATTCTTCAGAGCAATTAATTACTTTCTCTTTTAAATCATTAGGTAGATGCTTTAATAACTTCTCCTTCTCAATAGAAAACATCCCAGCATTCCTTAAGGCTTTTTCGTGTACGGTATTAGGATCTATTATACCTACAAGCTCAGACAGAATATCATTTCGCTCTATAATAAGCTTGGATACATCATCCCCTCTAGCAATTCTAATGAATAACTTATTAATCGCATCCTTTAAGTCGGCTGGATATATATCAAACTTCTTAAGTGCATCCCAGTCTGCATCAGTAGCTGTATGTGGCGATACGATTAATGATTTAATCTTGTTCTTAATAACTTCTTCTTTAGTTACACTGGTTTTAAGTTGTACTTCACCTTTCTCATCTAGGTATTGATTCCAGTCAAGAGTTTTATATTCATTATCTTTAATACTCCACTCTTTTCTTTTTAAGGGTTCATAATTAATATCGTCGTATAACTTACCGAAGTAAGAATATAATTCCTCTGACTTTAAAAATGCTTTTTGAATAGCAGAAAACCCAGCTTTATCTATAAAGTCGTTTATAGTACCTCTCATCCAGAACGGCATCTTTTCTAATGACACACCTAAAGTAAACCAATCCTTAATCCTATCTCCTTTATTTACTAACCAATTCCAAGTTTGTTTTGCTTTAAATGCTTTAGTTGTCTTATCTACATTAGAATCTTTCCAGATAAAATCTATATCATCAAGCTCATCCTTGATAACTTCGTCTATAGATACTATATCTTCAGATTTTAGTTCTTTAATAGTTCGTCCATCATCAGTATCTTGTGCTAATTTAATAATACCATTACCATCAACCTCTTCCTTTGTAATAGTATCCTTAACTTTAACAACTTTCTCAGTAGGAGTTACATTAATAACTTCACCAACATGTCTAACTCCATCTTTTGTAATTACTATAATATAAGAACCGTCTTTTACTTCATTAAAGACACGTGAATTAACTCTAGTTACATTGTTCTTATCGTTGTTTATTAGGTTAAATAAGAAATTATTCCTACTCTTACCTATGGCAAGTTCATTAATCTTAAACTCATCTCTAAACTTTAATGATCTTGATTTAGTCAAGAAACCCTTCTCTCCGAACATAAGATCAAAGAAATCCTTAGTCTTATGAAGAGTAACCATACTATCTGGCTTACTATATTTTTTTATAAAGGCATCTCTAGCTGCTACATTCTTTCTTTCTATATCAGAGAGAACACCTTTTGCCTTATCTATTTCTGGAAACTTATCTAAAGCCCAAGCTTCTACCTTAGCATTCCATCTAGTAAAGCTATCTTTATACCACTTAAGTTTATTCCTAAAGAATGAGTTAGTCTCGAAGTCTACTAGCATCTTCTTATTAAGATCTAGTATAGTATTCCTAGTAAAAGAATAGGGAGTTATTGTTATACCTTCAACTCCTCTACCTAATTTACCAAATAATCCCGCGGGAGTTATAAAGTTTAATGGATCAAGTATATTCTCAAAGAGTTGATTGCTTAATTCTAATCCTACAGGATTTCTTATTTGCCACTCAAGATATGTAATTGGGTCAAGTAAACCCTGGGCCCATCTTTGTCCAGGCAAGAAGTAACCTTCTTCTGTTTCAGGCATCTTAATCACATCTCCACTCTTTAAGTTAGACAAATCCTTATCAGGATTCATAGCCTCTAACTGCAAGTAACGAGTCATCTCACTTGTTTTTTCAGAGAATAAAGCAAATAAATTTACATCTTTATTAAGTAAAACCTCTTTATACTTTACTCCATCTGGAGTCTTTAATACATTACCAGTATATAACTGAGAGGCAACTCCTAATGGATTCCATAAATCAGACGCACTTTTTATATTAAACTGAGATCTTATATGATTCTCAATTGCTATATCAGAAGCTTTGTCTAAAGCAATCCTTGTCTCTGGAGTTATATCTCCTACTAATTCTCTCAATGCATTAGTAGTCTTATCGAGTCCAAAATTAGAAACTATATCATAATATACTGCAGGAACCTTAACTCCAGCTACAACAACACTACTTGCCCAATTAAGTCCTTCTAATAATCCTATAGCAGTATATCCAACTGCTTTTTCATGAGCCTTATCACTATTAGTAAGATTGTTTATAGAAGTTCCTAATAATGTAAGTGCTTTTTCTAGGGGATTGAATTCAGAATACTCTGGATCAAACCAATTCATTATCCATGAACCAGCAAGTTTCTTTTGTTCTCTTTCTTCGAACTTCATCTCACTTATGCGTCTAAATCCATTAGCTAAGTAATTAGCTTGTAATAACTTAATCTGTGATTTAGTAACATTATCAGACCATCTAAGATAATTATTGTAATTAACTATATCTTGATTATCTTGATATGAATCACCTCTCATTATTCCGGCATCTAACTTAGCTAATGCTAATGTCTTTATGTTTCTAGCTAAAGAACTTTCAGTAGATGCGCCTTCTATAAATAACCTCTTAAGATTGTTCTGATCTTCATAATTAGATATGATACCCTGAAAGTTATTGAGAGAGTTCTCAAAATCTGAACTCATAGTAACAGTCCTATCTGTTATAGCCATTAACTTGGTCTTATAATTAGATAAGGAATCCATAAGATTACCAACTCTAATAAGATCAGATTGCTTTATGTCAACATCTCTTATATCTTCTGCTGTAATATTGGGACTAGAGAGAATAGTCATAATCTCTCTATAATTCTTAATGCTTTGGAGCTCTGAACTTATATCAGTTATCTTCTTCTCAAGATTATTACTTTCTAAAAAGAGATTATTGTATTCCAAGAATTGTGGATACATATCCCTTACAACTGACAAGTCTTTATATTTATTCAAGAACCTCTTTTGTCTTTCTATCCTAACATTATTATCTGTAGATTCGAAGATATTAGAGAAGTCTTTATAGAATGTAGTTATATCACTATTAAGAGCTGGCATTACTTGACTAAGAGTAGAGGCTGTTTGGCTCTTTAACGATAACCTTTCAAGTAAACTTAATATTTGAGATGTTTGTTTTCCTTCCTTATCTATATATCCAGAATCAATTCCTTCTTGCATATAGGAATTATATTCATTAACAGCATCCTTTTCATATTGAAAAGCTGATACTTCGTCTGTAATACCAAGATCTTTAGCTGGAACAACATGCATAGTTCCACCTTCTGGTAATGGAACTTCAGTCTTAGTTATTAATTCTCCTTGTTCATATTCACTTGCAGCATTCCAGGTTTGCTTATTACGTGCAACTTTTACTGGATCTCTTAAATCTTTTAAAACTTTTTCAAAATCTGTAGTCTTTGGAGTTATACCAGTAAGTCGTTCATATTCTTTTACTGTGTTCTTATATATCTGAGTCTGTCTATATTGCTCTTGTTTATCTCCAGCCTTAACTGCTTTTTTATAATTAGATAAGTAAGTATCAGTCTTTTCCTTGAGTTCATTAGTTATATCTTCAAGAAACTTCTGAGTGTTAAAATCTTTTAATCTATCACCCAAAAGAGGAATCCAACCTAAGGCAACAGATGTTGCCGTATCTATTGGTTGTTGAGTTTTAAACGGCATAAACTCCTTAGTCTCTTTATACTTAGGATATATTAATTCTTCTGTCTTAGTAGTCTTAGGAATAGAATAACTAGGAAGCGAAGGTATCTTCGTTTTTGCCTTCTCTATCTTAGGAACTTCTGGTTCTTTATATTGATATATACCTTCCCTAGGCAGCATGACGTAATCACCCGCTTTAAGTTCTTTCCATGTAAATCTAGGATTAAGTTCTATTAATCTCTCTTTAGTAATATCATATCTCTTAGCTATAGTATCTAGAGTATCATCTGGCTTAGCTTCAAGCCATTCATTACGAGCGGGATTATAGATGGTTAATATAGTTCCAGCTGAAACATCATCAGTATCTAGATTATTTATTTTCTTCAACCTATCTACAGAAACATTAAATTGCTTGGCATAAGCTTCTAGTTTATTATCTTTACCAACCTTAATCTGTAATGGTAGCTCACTGGTCCATGCTAAATTCAACTCTTGTCCCTCTTTGATAGAGTTATTATCTAGTATGGCATTCCATCTAGCTAGATCACCAGTCTTAAGATTATACTGTTTTGCTACTGAATCTAGGTTTTCGCCTGCCTTAACTATATGTTTCTTTACTTCCATCTATATTATATTACATTAAGCCCATAGCATAATCTTCTTGATCTTAATCCATGTATCAGATAGATTGCCATTGAACTTAACCTTTTCAGGTTTTTGTTTATAATCTATATCCGCCTGAATGCTAAGAATTCTATAAAGTTCTTGAGCTAAAATATCACTGTTTGTACTTATGATACCAGGACTTAAAAGAGAATTCAAGTCGATATGCTTATGATATATCCAGAAGAAATTCTCATAAACAGTCGGCTCTATATTATTACATACCACACAAGAACATTTTGTTTCTTTAACAAGCCGTCTAAGATCATTTATACTACTACCTGTATAGAATAAAACATCACATGAATCGCCTTCATCTGCTATCTCTACTGACCTAGATAATAATAACTCTGCTACATAGCCCTTTAATGGGTAAATATATATTTTCATAGAAGTAAGGAGAGGATTCGAACCTCTCCATAATGCAACCTGCTTACTTATTGAATCTTACTGATTCAAATCCTCGATGACTCCGAACTTAGAGCAGCAGTTAGTTGTCAATGCGCCGTAGCCATTGATAGTCAACTGACACCAATCCTTGTTTTGAGAAGTCTTAAGGTCTTGCCATCCTGTTGATTGGAATGCTTGTAACACTCTCCAGAAAATGTAATTCAAGTTGATGAAGAATGCCTTATCAAGTGTTGGAATTAATGGATCAGAGATCATTTCGATTCCTTTAAACTTGAATCCAGTCAAACCTGCATCTACTGTCTTTTCATCAAGAGCCCTAGTAGCAATAATACTCTCGTACCTATTGCCAGCGGTTCCAGTAACCACAGTCTTAGTCAAGTTGTTCTCATAGTTTTGGATTACTCCATCACTAGTAACAATCAGGCTAGCAGGATCACCGTTACCATAGGTCTTGGTTCCGTAGTAAGCTGAGTTCAATAGATCCCATGAAAGATCTCTAGATGTACTAGCTGCTACGTCCCTATACCCTTGCCACCATGCATAAGTCTGTTTGTCGATAGTACCGACAATTCCAGAGCTAGCACAGATTCCTCTTAATCCGATCATTCCATTGCCACCATCTACTTGAGAGCTATAGAAATCTGATACTAAGTTCCTCTTAAGTTGCTTAGTTCCAGACATAAGCCTCTGAGCAGCTAGATCTATGACCCTAGACTTTCCTGAATTCTGCTTAATGTCGATGTTGTGTATCTTCACACTTGCTTGGTACATCTTCCAAGTGTAAGAAGCACCTGCCAATGTGTCCTCATCTCCAGCAACAAAAGTATCTGTTCTTCCATAAGACCCAGATGTTCCGGTTACTGTTTGAAAGTAATCGATTTGGAATGCCTTTCCACTAACGGTTGTTTGTGCAAATGGAATTTCCAATTCAAGATGAGTTGCATCAGTCACGCTCTTAATCTTGTAAACTGCACCATCGGTAATGGAAATAGATCCTCTATTAGCCATACCTGCTGTAAAGCTTGCGCCACCAGCACCAGTAACAGTAGTTGATCCCTTAGTTGCGGATACTGTTCCAGTTGCATAAGGAGTTGCAGCCTCTTCATTTACTGATCCGATCTCAAGGGTTTCGATAATTGCTCTACCATCCAAAGATGGAGTCGCCATTCCGAAGTCACCTTCTTGAGAAATGCCAAAGATCTTTTCTAGTATAGGAGATCCTTGAAAAACCTGATTAGTTACCAAGGGCATGAAATTTTCCCTAGTAACAACGTTAAGTTGCTCTATCATGTATATTTATATTTACTTGTTATTAACTATCTATAACAATACTACGACTCAGAAATGCTTGATTTAGCCTTCTTAACCGCAGCTGCCCATTCGTTACTTAGTTGTTGTCCACGTGTTAACGTAGACGCTTTACTAGTTTCGGCAGGGTCAACAGGTACTGATCCTGGAGACTGAGGTAGGACATTGCCGCCCTCAAGTTCTTTCTTAACTCGCTCCGTGATCTCAGCTTCCTTTTCTTTTAATAAATCCTCTTTCAGTTTTTCAATCCTAGCTGTCTCTGCTTCATGAGACTCTTTAGCAATATCATCAATAGCTTTGCCTTGATTATTTGCCATCTCTACTAGAATCTTTTCCTTAACTGCATTAGGATACTCCTTCATCACTCTATCCAAATCTGAATTAAATCTTTCCATTGCCTTCTCTTGTTCCATAGCTACAATTCTTTCTTCCAAAGACTTAATTACTTCAGGATTAATTCCTGGATCAACTGGCTTTGGTTCTGCAACTGGATCAGGAGTAGTATCCACTGGCTTTACTGGCTCCGGAGTAGGAGTAGGATTAGCAGGTGGAGTCACTTCTGGATTAATTACTGGATCTTTAACATCATTTGGTTTTGATTCTTCTGGCATATTGTTGTTAGCTTGGGCAGCTTTTAATTGCTCCTCAAGTGTTTTATTTATTATGTTATTTTGTTCTTCTAGTTCGATTATCCTAGTATTAAGACTTTCGATTACTGAAGAATTATCTCCGTTTGCTTTTTTTTCTTGATCGAGTTGAGTCTTAAGAAACTCTATCTGCTCAAACTCATCCAAGTCTTCAAAGTTTTTATCTGGCATAATTTATACTTATATTATATTTATAACTAATATTTTCTGTCAAATAACACTACGCTCCTTTACCTTTAGAAGATAGCTTAGCCATATTCTTACTGCCATACTTATTACGTCCTATCCAAGCAGCAAGTGCACCTGGTTTCTTGACTCCTTTCTTGGATAGTTCGGCAGATAACTTCTTAAATCTATTACCTGATCCAAGTTTATTCTTACCTTTTTCCTTAGATGCCTTAGCATAATTCTTGGCTTGCTCTTCTTTTGTATATTTTTTAAACATATTATTTTTTTAATTTAACCGGGTAATAATAGTTATATACAGCTCTTCTTACTGGATCACTAAGTTCTTGTCCTATTAACTTCTTAGCCATAGCTTCAAATGATCCATACTGACTAAGATACTTAGCTGAAAGATCTCTTAGTTTACTTATCGAATAAGCCTTAAGAGCTGGATCATCTAATTGATTAAGATTCTCTAGCTTCTTAATAACTTCTTCTTCTTTAACAACCTCTTCTTCTTCCTTAGTTTCTTCTTCAGTCTTAGTCTCTTCTGGTTTACTTCCTAGATTATCTCTTATCCATATCTGATAATCAGTAAGCTTATCAGTTGATTTCTTAAGCTCATCTGCATAAGCTTTAAGAGAACCATACTGCGTCTTAATAATATTCTCTAAGGCTGATATATCCGTCTGAGGTAAATTCTTTAAAGATTCTATATTTTTATAATCAATCAGAGGGATACTAGTCGTAGTAATCTTACCCTCTCCAGCCTTTACTCTCTTAAGAAGAGGATCTTCTATTGTAATATTAGTTATATTAGTCGTAGCTGGCTTAGGAATAGTAGGTGTAAGATTTAACATCTTAGTTACTTTATCATATGCTGTAAAGTAACTATCGTTCTTAATCTTATCGTTATAGTTATTATATATCTCAGTAAATAAAGCAGATGGCGGCTTCTTTCCTTTATCTATATACTCCTTTTGAATATGTTGAACTAAGCCAGGAATAGAACCCCATGTATTCTTAAGATTATTCTCTGTCTCTATAATCTTTTCAGGAGTTAATCCTTTGATTGTGGTAAGATTCAGCTTATTAAGAATAGAATGATTTATATCAGAGATATTAGGAAGCTTGTAATTATTAGCTGCGACTTGTAATGGATTAACATTGCCTTGAGTAGCTTGTTTGTTAGTACTTATAACCTCTTTATAACTACTAAGGTCTTTCACATCTTTACCTGCAAGGAAATCTACATAAGCCTTCTCTATATCATAACCAGAATCTAAAGCCATCGGGTCTTTAATACCTATACTATTAGCCCATCTATAAAGATTACTCTTCTCAGTATCAGTCTTCAGTAATTTATATTCCTTTTTTACCGGAACATCTACAGCCTTATCAGACGAAGATACCTTCGCTTCTTCTTTAATAGGACTTTGCTCTTCTGGCTTAGGAACACCACTACTAGTTGGGTTATATGGAGTTATTGGATTCACTACCTGTTCTTGACTTAGAGTAGGTGTAATAACTTTTTGTGTATTTGTTGGATAAGTAACATTACTGATGTATGGATTCTTAAAATAGGGCATTTTAGCTGGAGTAGTATTTCCCAAACTATTTCCACCACCTCCAGAAGCACTACTACCAACAGACTTATTGTTATATTTTTCCATATTTGCCTTTATTCCTATGTTGGCATATGGCTGTGTTGGTAGTTGTGTATTTACTGCCTGCTTATTATTAATAAGATTATTAATAGCATTCTTTAAATCTTCTAGTATATTGCTCATATCTTTGGATTCTTTATGTTGATTATATTCTTAGCACCAGGCTCTGGTGTATAATCTACTGGTCTATTAAACTCCTGAAAGTCAAAGATATACATGAACAATGGAGCATCTCCCCAGTTCTTCTGTCTAGATGCATCACTCATCTGATGATATTTAAAGTCATTAACGAAATCAAAATCATCAACTATTTCACGTACTGTTACAATTCCATAAACCTTCTTACCAGCTAATAAGTATTGTTCTTCTAATAATTCAGGCATCTTCTTTGGCTTTAAGAAGACAACCTGCTTTCCATCTGCAAGATTCTTAGCAATAGGCTCATTAAAGTACAGAGCAGGAAGACTCATCATCTCTTTAGTGGGCTGTACCTTAGTCCTGTTCTTCTGTGTAGCTGCTATAAGCTCATCTACATCTGGCTTAGTTTCTCTTTCGAATGGAGCAGCTCCCTTCTCACCTGCTAATTCAGATGCTTTACTAGCGAATCTACCACCACCCATCTGACTAGATAATCCTCTCTGCATGTCTTCTTCTGTTGGTTGTGCTTGTTGTTGAGCTGCTTGTATCACAGCTGCCACCTCTTCTTGTGTAACAATACCGCTATTAATAAGCTCTAATACCTGCTCTTCACTGAGCTGTCCTTCTGATATTGCCATAAGTATCTGTTCCTTACTAGGTCCTTGAGCTTCTGGTTGAGGTTGAGCCTCTGGTTGTGGCTGTGCTTCTGGTTGTGGTTGCATACCAGGTTGAGCTTCTGGTTGTACTTCCTGTAACGGCATAGGAGTTGGAGTTACTTCCATAGAATCCTGATCTAATGGGCTCTCTTCTTTATCCTTTGTTACTTCTATTAAGACTCTGTCATTCATATCTAACAAAAGTTTAGCCGTTAACTCTTTATCAGTTTCATTTACCTTAACAAGAACCTTATTACCTTCTATAGGAGTAGTCCAGAACTTATATTGTAATCTACCCTTAAGCTTCTCAAATACTAAGGTAATAGTATCTTTCTGTAGTAATTTCCTAATCTCCATCTGTGTCTTAGCCTTGATAAGTTCTCTATTAAGAGACTCTTCTTCCTGTTCTTTCATAATCTTTCCAGGTTGCTTATGTCCCAAAGCTTTAAGAGCTTCTGATTGCGAGATAAGACCGGCTCTAAACTTATTAAGAGTCATATTCTTTTCTTCACTAGTATCCTTATTAGAAAATTCTACTAAGTAATCCTCAGCAGTAAGCTTACTTCCTACAAAGAATTCAGTAGGGCTTCTTAATCCGAATTGTTCCTTGAACTTATTCTGATGAGCATCATAGTAATCAAGGATATAGTTATCCATATCAGTAAAAGCCTCTTCTATTAAGATTACCTTAGCTTCAAGTTTTCTGAATGAAGCCTTGATAAGGTTAGTCAAAGCTCCTCTTTCCCTAACACCAGCCATAGGATTACCTAAGAAAGCATCATTTATTCCGAGATGTCTCATCATTTGAGATTGAAAAATCTCTGGCATATTAACAGCGTACTGAGGTATTTGACCAGGAGCCTTATATCCGATCTCTCCCTCACGATTCTTTCCTACTATGATCTGCTTATAATCTTGTTGCATTCTTTCTACTACCTGGTTGATATCAATACCAGAGTCGATGTCATAAACCAATAAAGGATTAGCTATAGACTTAGCATTCTTATCAATAGCACCTACTGACTTTTGAAACTTATCAAGCAGCTCTGTAAGAACAAGAGTTACTGGCACAGTATAAAATGAATTAAGTAATTCAGTATCTATAGCTCCAAAGAAAGGATATCTTTTAGGAGAAGGAAACTTCTGTTTATATAACATCTTTCCATTCTGTAAATAAGCAACATTAAGATCTAATGCTTTACACCATATATCATAGATAACCACGTTATCTAGATCTTCTATTGCTCCTAAGAAACTATCACAATCTTTATTATAATTAAGAGAATCAACAATATATTTCTTAGGTACTTTAGTAAGCCTTACTATAAAAGGCTGATCTTCATATGTAGGAATAGAAGAATCACCTGGAATAATATCATAAGCTGTCAATGGATACCATTTATTTCCATCGAAATACAAACCAAAATATCCATGAAAGAACATCTCAAGGATTAATCGTCTTAAGTTAACTCGTCTCTTACTTTTCTTATGAATATGTTCCAGTTTCTTCTCCCACATATCAGTAAGAAGTTCTTGCCCATTAAGACTAGACTCTATGTCTATGCTCCATTGTGATTCAACAATCTCATCAACGAATGCATTCAATAAGAATTGCATAGGATTGTATGGATTGGGCTTGTTCATCATTATAGTATCAACTAAGTTGATCCTTGGAAATAAAGTAGATGAATTGGCATGCATATTCACCTTCTTTCCGAAGTAATAAGTAGACACATTCCCCTCTGTAGCTTGAAGAAATTTAATATGTCTAGCTTGTGCTTCTAATGCGCTCTTAAATAAGCTTTGTTCATTCATTATTTTGGTTTAATTACAATTATAGGATCACAATAACCATTAAGCATTCTATCTATCGCTTTCTCTAAGCTCTTTGGTATATCTTTCTGTTGTTCTTTATTCTCTAGCTGTGCTAAAAAGTCTTCTGGATTAGGAATCATCAACTTAGATGCAACATACATCATATTAATGGCGAACCCATAATCATCTCCTACTCCAGTCTTCTTAAACACCTTTCTAACAACACCATTTCTTACTTCATTAGCAGGAACCATGTTCCTTAAATGAATATAAACATCTTCTAATGTTACAATATCGTTAAGGAATACTATATCTTTATCATTAAGCGCGTCTATCATATGCTGCACGCTTTCATTTCTCTCTATGTTTACTAAGCCTAAAGATCTCTTTAATTCATAGTACTTCATCTTAGCTTTAGTAAGTTTAGATAGTTGCCATGTCCTGATATTAGCAAGCCATACTTTATCTGATCCAAACTTCTCTTGAATCCTTAAAGCTGTCCATCTATTAGGAGCCATATCCATTACTACCTTATCTGGATTATATTCTTCTATGGCTTTAAATAGATCGGACTCTTCATCTATGATCTTTATGTTAGTTATAACACATCCTTTAGGGGAAACAACACCTTCACAATAATGGAATCTATTTCCTTGATCGATTCCTATTATCTTATAGGAGTTTTTCTTATAGGTCCTGACATAGTCAGTAAACCTAATCTTAAGACTATCGAAGGTCTTCTTGTTAATAGAGGAAGTACTATCAGAATAAGGAAGACCGAGAGTATAATTATAGAAATGCTTAGCCGGATCTGTCCTGAACTTCTTAATAAGAGCAGTAGCAGTTACCCAAGATAACATCATCTTAGAGATATGATACCCACTTGCTCCATTACCATTAGAGTTAGTAGGTATCCATACTCCATTAATCCTATCCTCATCAGAAATTTCTGCATGACAATCGGCACAGCAATAACATTCTTTTTCCCTATCTATATTATTAGGCCAGGTAAGTACCTGTCTTTTACCGCATGCTTTACATGTAACAAACCACTCTTTCCTATCTGAAGCTAGAAACATGTCATGTATTCCATTAGCTTCAGATATAGGATATCCAATACAATAGTTAATACCCTTAGATTTAGAACCCTCAAGACGCTCTTGGAACATTTTCCTAGATGCTGCGGGTTGGAAGTCATACTCGTCATTGACGACTATATCTCCATCAATAGATTGTGCACCTGATTCTGATTGCGCACCTCTAAAGAAATAGTATGAACCGCCTATTTTCTTTAGAGCTGAGCTCCAGACATTTGTCTTACCAAGTTCTGTTTTAGTAACAGTATCCCTAAGCTTAGATTGTTCTACTACAGGATCAAATTTAGATACGGCAAAATCCCTAGCATCTTTTCCACTAGGAAGAACATATAAGATGCTAAGGTTTTCTTTATTACCAAGGTGTAATATCTTAAGGACTACAGTAAAAGTGACCCCAGCTTGTACACATTTCTGTACAACGATATTTTTATTATTATCTCGTAAGATATCTAATAGAAACCTATGTTCATAGAATTCTATCTTGTCACTCTTATTAGTCTTTAATTTATTCTCCTTTATAAATTGTAAGATTTCATTATTCGGTATCATCTTCCTCAATTATCTCAGCTTCTTTAATTATACCGAAGCTCTTTAATAAATTAAGTTCTTCTTCTTCTTGTTTAACAGGATTCTTTTCTCTATCAGTACCTACATTGCCATGATTATTAAAGGTATTATTCTGTTGGATCTTATTAATTCTAACAGGATTAGTATCTGTCTTAGTAAGAGCTACAAGTTCTTTAACTATCTTATCATCTGTCATATTAAGCCTATCTTTTACTGGAAGTTTCTTAGTAAGTGTACCAAATAAAAGATCTATAAGATCTTTCTGAACTCTAACCTTATCTACGCATAACTTATTATACATTACCTGTAGATGCCTATTAAGTTTATTGATGAAATGAGCATGATTCATAGTATAAATCACCACATGCTCTTTAACCCCTGCGGCTTTAGCTATTTCCTCAACTGTCTTACCTTCTAAGGTAAGATCGAATACTATTTTTCTATGAGGACTATCATTGAACCATATAGATTCTGTTACTTTAGGTTTTATATTGAGGTCAGCCATAGCCGTTTCAAAGTATGATGAATATCTTCAATTACTATTACACCACAGATTATGATAATAAACTTAAGCCAACTATTAACTGGCAACATCGAAGACAAGATAATAAAGCACAGAAACCCTATGAATAATCCTATAGAAAATTTACTATAGTTATTCTTATTAATTGTTTTTTCTTGTTCAACAGTAGGTTGAATTACTTTTACTTTATTCATACTTATATTATAACTATAAGTAAACATTTCTGTCAAAGCAAAGCAACAAAAAAAGGACGGCTATTCACCGTCCTCTATAATTTCTATTATCTCTTCTTCTGAATCCATTTCATGATCTAATAACTCTTCGTGAGATACCCAATCGAGATCATCAAACTTTTCTTCAGCTTCTTCTTTAGATTCAGCTTCCACTATGTATGCAGTAACTACTTTAGCTACTGTAATAACTTTATACTTCATCTTGTTTCTGTACTTCAGTTATCTTAGTCTCGCCTTCTTCAACTGCATCACGCTCTTCATTCCAAAACATTGCAATAGCCTGCTCTTCTGAATCAGCTTCTATAATATCATAGGCATGCTTTACATAAAATATTTTATACTTCATCTCTACTAAATATCATCAAGGAATTATTTCCATTAGATGTGATCTTAATATCATAATAAGACCAGCCTTCTTCTGCCATCTTATCAGATAGTTCTTTTAATTTGTTTTCGAATTCAGAATCATTCCATCCTGATTCTAATCTTTTAAATGTATACTTCATATTCTTTCATAATTAAAATTGATATGTTCATAGTTTTTTATAACCAATATAATAATGATCTTTCTCCATATACATACATATAAAACTACCAGCAATATAATACCAATTAGATGTATATACACCTACGAATAACCAAAGTAACCCATTGAATATTAGTAATGCATCTAGAAATCCTTTGTTATTCATGGTTATATACAGCTTAGAACAGCTAGGTATGTTATATTTGTCATATTATCAGACACTCTTCCATATTTATTATAATATGCAGACTCAGCTAATATGCCACTAGATCCTAGTACATTGTATATATACTTATAGGTATATAAACATTGATCATAACTAGTATTTCCTGACTTAGTACATCCATCCATATAGCCTTCCTTAAATACTATAACAAGATCTTCATCCATATTAATTGGTAAAGATTCTTTAGGGGTACTTACTCTTACTTCACTCTTCTCTTCAATCTTAGGTGTTTCTATTTTTTGATTAGTCGTTGTATCTTTATTAGGATTAATTGATAAAATTATTAATCCTGTTAAAAACATAAAACCAAATAATACTAGTATACCTATTAATATTTTAGTTAAAAAATTCATTTGTTTATTTATTATATTTAATTATATTAGCATCTTGATTTCTTTCTATTAATCTCCATAACATATGGTTAGTTATGTGTTTAATAAAACGAATCTTATCAAGCTTCTCCTTACAATCAACTAAACTAACATAACATGAGTAGTTAAATGAACATATAAGCTTTGGTTCACTAACATCAAACCTAGTACTACCAGTTATGTTTTTATAATATAAAGATATAGACTTATTGTTTAACTCAAAAGTAAATTCTTTTCTCTTGATTAAAGCTTCAAAGTATTCACTTAATGTTTCTCTTATCTGTGCATGAGTTTCATCTTCTTTCTCTTCAACAACAGATAAGAATCTTTCATCTTCACTTAATAAGATCTCTCTTTTGTTTGTTTTTATTTTATATACCATAAGTTTAAATACGAAGACATCTTCGTTTATTCTTTATTATTACTTTCAATAAGCATATCAAGATAATGTCTAGCTTTCTTTAAGTCTTCTAGACCATTCTTATCTTTATACCTACAAACATACTTAATTATGTTACCTTCTATAAATCCTAACCCATTCTTGATTATAAATTCAATAGGCTGTATCACCATCTTCTTGTAGTGATCTCCACCTTCTTGTTTATTCAACACACTCTTGTCCATTGATTAAGTAATTCTTTAAGAATTTAAATGTTTTAAGTTCTTCTAATACGACCTTTCTTAAATTATTATATTTGCTAGCCTTCACTTCATATGCTTCATACAAAGGAATAGCTCTATTCCAATAATGATGGTTAACAAATATAGGTTCAGCTGTTAATCTTATGGAAGTTTCACGAGTATCGTCACCAATACATATTCTTTCTGTAATAAATGTAGGTCTATTAACATCCTTATCTATTACTACATCAAGTATTTTATATAGAGTAAGTTCAGAATTTCCACACCTATAACACATTCCAATAAAACTTTTTAACTTAGGTACAATTACTTGAGTAACTTCTTCTTTCTCTATATCAAATATTTGTCCTCTTAACTTATTGATCTTTTTTTCTATCTTTTCTATTTTTTCTTTGTTGTTCATCGTTAATTTTTTCTATAGCTTGTGTATAATAAAACTCCATAAGATATGCAAAGACCTCATCAGATGTAATATCTTTATTATCCATACCTTTTCCATATGTAATGTATCTGACTAAATGACTAAGTTCATGTACAAGTATACCATTTGATTTTATATCATTATCATATTTATATATTATGATACCACAAGCCATAAGATTATCTGCCTTTCTTTTTGATAAGAAGAATAATCCAGCAGCATTTTCTAATGGCTTTACAGTGGTGAATCCTATCTTCTTTAAATAGTCATTAAGTTCTTTATGTGAGTAATTAAGAAAAATCATAACAGAACTTCTAAAAGTTCCATCTATTATTTCTATTTATTTCATGATTTATAATTCTCTTAATAATAAATAAGATGATATAGATTCGTCTAGTAAATTATTAATCTGCTTGTCTAAGTCGACTATTTCTTTAGCTGGTCCTTGAGATAATAATGTTAATACATTCTTATCTGGTTTATTAAAATCTTTATATAAGTTCTTATCATCATTAATAGCATATATATTTTTATTATAATAGAACTTTAATAAATCACAATGCTTATGGTAATGAAACATTTTAGTATCATTTTCATTACATGTTGTATTGAATTCTTCTATTAATCTATTAATTTTTTCAATAAGAAATAATAAATTAATTACAGCTTCATAGATATCATCTCGTCTCTTTGGAATATCTTTAAGTCTATTGATATCTATATATATCATTGGTGTATTTCCATTTGTCCATTGTCCAACAATAAATAAATTATGATTTATAAATCCTTTAAATTCATTTAAAACAATCCATTTATTATTACCAATAATTAATCCATTCTTAGAACTTAAAGAAACACCACCACCTATCTTTTTTCTAAAACTTTTATTAATAGAAAGTAAAGAAAATAAATAATTTATTCTACCACCTCTATTGAATTTTTCTAATTTACATTGATCCATATCTTATATTTATTTTTACCATACTTAATCGCCTTTGCTTTAAATGTCATAGGTAATTTAATGTTATATCTTTTAAAGAAATTATATACATATATCTTTCTAGAGTTATGATCTCTATGTATTTTTTCTCCACCTCTATTAAAGTTTATATATAAATAACCTTCTCTAAGTGAAAACTTAGCGAAATAAAATTCCTCTAAGCCTTCACTTATTACAAAACTAGAAGGTATATACATATAAAGGTTACTATGTATAGTTAACTCCATATTATAATGCAATCATTAAGTTATATGGAGAAGCAAAAGTATTAAATTTAGTTACGAATTTATTATAATCTTTATTGAACTTAGTAATATCTTTCTTAAGTTTAATAGGGTCAATTGAATTAATATCTATTTCATTATTCAATTGAAATTTCTTTAAACTTTGAAGATAACTTATTACTGTTTCCTTAGCCTCATTTATTATATCTAATGATCTAAGTAACTCAGAATATTCTTCCATAAATTTAAGACACTTCTTAAATGTAGGCTTATCAAAAGCAATTGATTCTAATAAATTCAAATCAAGAACAACATCACAACTATCTAATGTGACTATGTTATTCTTAATATATACACTTGCTCCAAATAAATTCTTTACTTCTTGATTGTCGACTAAGAACTTACCGTCCTTAAAAATCATATCAACACTTTGAGATGTTATAGTACAATTAACTTCTTTATCCTTGTCACATATACATCCAAAGACATCTCTAAAGAACTTATCATTATTAGTATGATCAACCTTAGTAAGTTTCTTAATGAAGTCAAACTTCTTATGAACTCTTTTATATTCTTGATTGATCTGATCTTTAATACTACTAGCTAAATTATCTATTACCTTTGGCATGGTTATATTTTTCTTTAAGTTTATTATACTTTTGTTTTAACTTCCTATATCTTACTTGCCATATAATACTCTCGTTCTCATCGTATAATTCGTGGCATGTTTTACATAATACAATTCCATTACGGACATCATACCTTAAGTGTTCATACTTATGCCACTTAAAGATATGATGTACTTGGAGCTTGGCACCTTTCTTCCAAGCTCCACAATGTTGGCATCTATATCCATCACGTTTAAGCACCTTCTTTCTCCACTCTTTGTACTCCTTCGTGAGTCTCTCCTGCATGTAATCCTCTAATTAATTCTTCTTTATTAATAACATCAGACAATATCATTCCTATTTCTTCTACTGAACATCCATATGGCTCATCCATTAAAGCTCTAACAGTATCAATTAATATTTCTTTAGCTTTTTCTTTTATGATTGTATTTACTTCGTTACTCATAATTGATTAATTAATTTATATTTTTCATTATCTTGTATAGACTTAACAGCTAATACTTGCAATAAAAGATTATCTTGTTTCAATATAGCAATACCTTCTTTCAATGTGTCCACTACATTATTTTCATTCCATAGTTTGTGGTACTCATATAAGTCTTTAAGAAAATATACTGCAGAAAAATAAAGCATCTTATTATATCTAAATGAATCTTGTAGTTGAATATTATAACTATCGAATATTAAATGAAGCTCATTAATCTTATAGAATTTATTATTAATATATTTTTTATCATAATAAATATCTTGTGTTAATATGCTAGCTATCATATCAACCACCTCTTGCTGTATTGAATTAGTTACTTTAATATTCTGAATATTAAATATATTTTCTTTTAAAGGTATTGGTGATCTCATCCTGTAAGGATATAACGATCCATGTTTTATGGTATATTTCTTTTTACCATGTTCATATATATACCAAACAGGATCTATCTTATTACTTAATATTAATAAGTTTTCTAAATGATTAGTAATTATATTGAACAACTTATAATTTTGTTCAATTATCTTATTTGCTATACTGACAAGGCCTTCATGTAAGATAACTTTATTTGATAAATCTACATAATACTCACGCTTAGCTGCATGTTTATCTATCTTGTTGAACTCTTCTTCTAATTCAACGAATTGTTTTATTACATTAAATGTACTCATATATCTTTAAGTAATCTTAATGGATCATTAATATCTTTAACCTCTTTAAATAATGTTTCAAAATCTTTTTTATTTTTCTTCTTCTTTTCTTCAGCGTCTTCTAATCCTTTTATTACCATATCAAAATTCTTAATAAGATATATATAAGAAGAATCATTCTCTTCTAATAAATGTTTAAAAGTTTCTAAGTACTTCTTAGAATCTAATCCATATTCTTTCTTATCTACAATTGTAATAAGATTAGTAATCGCTCTATCTTTGATAAACACTTCTCCATCAAAATTAATAGATAATTCGCCATAAGAATATCTAACCCTATTAAGTTCAGCAAACTTTCTAACAAACTCTATGAACATCTTAGCTTTATCTATATCAATATTAGATAGCGATAATAAGTCGACCTTTATATCACTAGTTTCATTCGAATATCTTTGAGGTAATACTAATTTATTACCATCTACTGCTATACCACTTAATCCATTTCGTCCATTCAATCTTCCATATGAACAATTAGGATAATAAAAATCTTCATATGGATATCTCCAAGTCATATCATTATCACCATACTTACCGTCCTTATATATTTCATATCTAGAGGTCTTAAGCTTTGGTAATGTTGATAACAAAAAGATAAGTTCTTCACTTGTATTGACAGAGAGTTCAGTTAAATCTTTAAAGCAAGTAGGATAATTTTTCTTTATATCTTTATAGATCTCTATCTTTCTTTTAAGATACTCTGTCTTTAATTCTTTTATCTTCTTAAAATTATTAAATAGCTTCAAATAGTTCATCTAATTGTACAAATTTTCTAAGCCTTGTTTCTATATCTACTAACTGTAAATGAATTTGATCAGAAGCTTTAATGAACTTATCTATTATATCCTTTTCGTATTTAGTAAGAATCAATCCTTGAGAATTTCTTTCCTGTTTATCACCAATATAGTCACCAATATTTATTGATCCAATAACTTCATTCTCTCTATAAATAATAAGTTCACATTTTTTCAAATCATCAGATCTATGATGATCTACATTATAATCAATATCTACAGCTAATGATTCTTTCTCATGTAAGACACTATAATACTCTTTAAGAATATTAAATAACTCTAAACATAATTCCTTATTAACATGTTTATGAGTAAGTATCTTATCAAGATCAAAGCAGTGATATCTATTTATTAAACAGTTTTTATTATTAACCCCAAAGAATTCAAAGAACCGAATATGATAACTAGATCCAGAAAAATAGATAGATTTATTCTTATGTTTTCTATTATAAGTTAAAGAACCATATCTTGAATTACTGTTATTTATCTTTATATTGGTACTTTTAAATCCACTAAGATAATAAAAACCTTTCTGTAATAAATTTTCTATACTGTTTATTGTATCATCCATATTATTTCATATTAACTAATCTTCCGAATGGAATATTAACATCCTTAGTACTGGTGATCCAATAAGTAGGATACATAGGCTTCTTATCTGGAAAATCACCATATAAATCAGTGAAGTAAATCAAACAATCAAGTCTTATATTATTCTTTTCTATCCAATTAAAGACAGGTTTGAATGATGTTCCTCCACCACCTTTAAGTTTTATTCCCATTAACTTATTCTTAGTCCTAGTATCAATCACAAATGGTTCAGTAAGACTAGTATCACAACACATGATATACATCTTGATAGATTTGAATTGCTGACTTAATCCCCATATCTCACCCAATGTTTGTTTGAGGTCATCATCACTCATACTGCCTGAAGTATCTATACATATAGCACATGTCAAACCTCTTACTTTATTCTTACTGGCAAAGTAATAAGGCAACATTCTCTTACATGGTTTCTTCCATGACTTATTAGTAGAAATTAACTTAAGTCTTTGTGTAATAATTTGATTCCATGTAAGTTGTGGTGTTGCTAACTCACTTAGTTCTCTAAGAATTCCTGCTGGTAATTTTCCTTGATTCTTACATGTCTCATTAGCAACATTAACTCTTTCAGCCCAATCAGTAGCAGCATTAATATCGCTCGGATTACTTCCTTGCATTGGAATAAATGTATCTAATCCAATTGCATTTATCTCTTCTTCAGATAAGTTCTTTTGAAGCAACTCCTTATAGATCTCTTCAGAAGTCTTCATATCTATATTATTAATAACAGCTTTACCAAAGTTAAACTTATTACCATAAGCCACACAACATTGTTTAGGTAATTTAAACCCTTGTTGGTTGAAGATAATCTCTTCATTAATCTTCAAATCACTAGCTATATTAAATAGCTTAGGATGTTTAAATCCTAACCTAGTAAGATGTTGAAAAGCTAGATGAAGAATCTCATGGCATATGACACCACCTAATTCTTCGTCTGTAAGTCCATCAACAAACTTCTTGCTGAAATAGATATTACCTTTAATATCTACAGCCATAGTCTGCATCGGTTCATCTTCTGGCAATTCAGAGAATGTGAGATAAGAAGCTAACTGTCCAAACCATGGCTGCCTTAACATCAGTATAGTTTTGATTTTTGTTAGTCGTTCTTGTAGTGTCATCTTATTGATTAATTATTTTTAATAAGTCTCTTAAGCTTTCTTGAACTTCTTTACTATTGCTTAATGATGTCATAAACTTTCTTTCATCTGAAGTCTTTAACATTCTTAAGAATGCAATCTTCATCTCAGGTGATAATTCATTAATAACATCTACTACTAATTTGTCATCAATCATATAAGATTTTTTACCAATAGTATACTTATGCTTATTCTTCCATCTCATAGTAATCTCAGTAGTAATTGCATAAGTAAGACTAAGTCTATCCTTATCTCCATTGATCAATTGAAAAGCTTTCTTAGTATCTGTATAAATCATATTCCAATTAATCTTTCCAGTTGTCTTAACAAAAGCTACGAAACTTCCACTTATTCCAGCACCGACACAACTAGTAACTATATTACCAATTAAAGATATGTCACTATCAGAGTTGCTTAATTTACTTATAAGCTTACTAACTCTTTCCCATTGTGATGGAAATGGATTTGCTTTAGCAACCAATAGATGATCGCCCCACTTTGATGGAAAGAAATCAGTAGTATGTTCTGATAAATAAGCAATCACTCTTGAATCTTGTCCAGTCTGAATGAAGTAATTAAGTATCTCATCAGATGATGGTGATACTTCTACATGACTGAATCTTCTAAGTAATGCCAATGGTAATGGAGTAGTGTTGCAGTAATCATCTTCTGTATTACTTGCAGCTACTCTCCAAAAAGCATCCTTACCAAAGTCAGGATCATTAGGATCTGTAATCTTTAGACAAGCTAAGTTACCATAAGCACCTTCAAGAATAATTTGATAAGCAGCTTTAATAGTTGTCTCATCACCATTGTTCAGTTCATCAAAGAATAAGATTCCTCTAGCACCTTCAATCCTAGGCAATTCTTCTGTTGGTATAAATCTAGTTACTTCATGTTCACCAACAACAGATATAACAGGCATACCTCTTAAATCTGGACTATCCATCTGACTAAGAGTAATGATTCTACAAGTAAAATATCCAGGACCGAATACATCTTCTGAATATTTCAATCCTAATTCTTCAGCTTTCTTCTTAGCAAACTGTCTAATGATACTAGACTTAGCAGTACTAGGCTTACCCCATAGATATAAAGACTCTCTGTTATCATGGAAAACTTCCATCATCTTCTTAAGTGTTGTTAGGTTAACAGTATTTAATTTGATTGTATCGTTACTCATTTTAATTTAATTAATTTATTACATGCATTACATTTTTCATGTTTGAAAGTATATACATCATACTTATATGACGATAGTGGCATCACTATTTCTTGACTGTATTTACAATTAGGACATAACACATTGAATTCTATCCAAAATGTTTTTAATGAACTACCAACAAGTCCTTTATACTTTTTTCTCTCACAAAATGTAATGTTATTTACTTCGTTATTCTTTATTAATCGTTCTATCAAGAATAATATTTCATTCTTATTAGAACTAAATAATATTTCTGTAGTAAGTTCACTATAATTAAGGAACTTATCTAAATATTTTTCTAACCTGTCCATACTATAATTCGTACATCAGATTCAATACACCTAAGTCTACTATAGGTAAACTTTCATCTTGTTTTATCGGTATATAAAGATATCCATATATACTATCTTTATATACCTTGATAGTATATGAATCTAAATTTCTTTTCTGCCATATATCTATTACCTTAAGTAAAGCTTGTGGAGTGTTTCTTTTTTGAATACTGTTAAAAACAGTGGTACTCATTCTATGAGAAACTATATTGAAATCTGCATTAGATATTCTAAAGTTCATTGAACAAAACAACCTGTTTATAACCAGGCCATTCATAATATTTCATAATAGATTCTACTTCACTTACTCTAACTTTATCTTCAACTATAGATACAAAGAAATAATTTACATTGATATATCTAGGAGTATTAACTATCCTAAGTATATCTTTAGGTAGTAAGTTATAAAATCTATTACCTTTAAACAATCTACCTTTTTTTATTTCTTTCTTTAGCATGAAGATAAGATCTTCTCGTGATATCTTATAAGTCATGTATTAACATAGCTTGTTCATAACCAGGCCAATCATAATAATATATTTTACTAAGAGAATGTAATCTTATATCTAGATACCCTTCATAATTTGTTGAAAGTGAAATATTAAAACTATCTCTTTCACTCTCACTTATCTTACTATGAATTAATTTACATCGACCATGTATTGATGCAGGTAATTTTTTAGCAAGAAGATTGTCTAACAATTCAAAGAGATCTATCTTACTAATACGATATAACATACTATTTCCAGTCTATATCTACATTGAAATTAATTAATCCTACCTTCTCTAATACCAATAATGATATTATATAATGAATCTTAACAGCTTCTTCATGTGGCTCTTGAGCTATCTTAGCTATATAAGTAAGACCCATACGAGATAACACTTCTCTGTAATCGTCTTTCATTCCCTTGATTCTTTCAGCCATCTTTTGAAAATCTTCTTCTGTTAAATCTCTGATAGCTTTATCTAATTCTTCTCTTGTCATTATTTAATATTACATTTTAGTATCAGGGGGCTACTTACTCGATGAGGATTGACTCGCCTAAGCCAACCAAACCATTGTCTACTCTCATAAGGTCCCCCTGATAATTGATTATTTATTGTCGACCTCCCTCGGAAAGAGGGGGGAGGGAGACAATAGAAAACTTCTTACCAGTTTCTTCTTCTATCTTATTCATAAGATCAAAGACTTCAGATATTTCAACGATACTTTCCTCATTATTCTTCTTAAGGACATACTTATCCTTATCTTGTGTAAGCGTATAAGTAATATCTTCAGTCTTAATCTGTAGACTATTCATATTCTAGAATAAGATCAGCTTCTTGTAACACATTCCTGTTAATGAAAAACTTATATATGCAACAGTTCTTTCTCTTTGAAGCAAACTCAATAGCCTTGAACTTATTATCAAACTCTTTGATACTAGAATAGTTTTCATATCCATTCATCGCTGCCTCTAATGGATACACTACATATACTTGTTTTGTCATTTATATATTACTTAAAATTTTTAATAATTTTCTCTACCGCATTAAGGATTTTCTTATTGTTTTGCACTACATACTTCTTAGCATCAGACTCCGATAAAAAAATTTCATCAGAGTCTACCTTAGTCATATACTTCTTTTCTGTAACTACATAATAAGATTCTTTCTTAGCATTTTCTACTCCATTCTTTGCTTGCTTAAAGATCTTGCCTGTAACCTCACCTTCAAAATCTTTAATAGAAGTTACTAATGTAGTAATACCGGCAACATATCCCTTATTTATGATATCTTTTACTTTAGCCTTTTCACTTTCTTTACTTAATCTGTTAAAATCTACAATGAATACTTCTTGTCCTAATTTAATTTTTGTCATATGTTTTTTTAAAATTGATACCACCTTTATTTTTAATGGCATCTATTAAATCTAACTGTTTATCTTCCTTAACCGTTAATAATTCCTTTACTTCTTCTTGTGTAGGTTTGTACTCATCTCTATATTCATCTGGGAGATGTTGACCTATACGCGTTAATGCTTCTTGTAACCATAGCTTAGCATTTCTTAAACTTGATAGAGCTTCAACCACTTCAACTCTAGCAAGATAACAGTTACTATCACCAGGATCATCAAGACCTTCACGCCAAACAAAAGGTTCTAAATCTTTAATACATTTATCTATGTTAACCCTTTGTTGTTTGATTTCATCGGGTGTTAAGAATCTGAAATCCATAAATTAATTATAACATACCTTCATATTGTTTCCAATATTCAGGGAATGCATCTTTAAGTTTCTTAAAATTATTTTCATCTGCTCTATAAAAACATAAGGCTAAAGCTTTGACAAAACTTCCACCATATTGTTCCATAGCAATGATTACTTTTACTTCATGTTCTGTCATGCAAATGTTTTTTTAAGAGCATCTTCTGAATCAATGTCATCATTAATACATTCAACCAGAAGCTTCTCATTAAGTTTCTTTATATTTCTAGCTATCATTTTTCTAGCTGCTGAAAGAATAATATTCTTTATTCTTCCACCATTAATCTCGAACTTTCCTATCTTATTCCAATCTATTTTTTCACAAGGAAATTTCTTAGGGATATGTCTTTGCCATATCTTTATTCTTCCTTGTTCATCTGGATCTGGAAACTCTAGGATAAGATCAATCCTTCTAGCTACAGCTTTGTCTAATGATATACCTTTATTAGTAGTAAGAATAACTATACCGTTATGTCTTTCTAATTCAATAAGAAATTGATTAGTAAGTTTATTCTCGTGTGTTTGATTACGAGAATCAGCTCTACTATTTAAGAAACTATCAGCTTCATCTATGACAACTACTTTACTTCTATTAGAATTAAGTAAGTTATTAAGATTCTTTTCTGACTCGCCAACATATTTACTTTCTAATGTGGCTGAACTAACTAACTCACACTTGTAACCTAAATATTCTGCAATCAATTCACCGCAATAAGTCTTACCTGTACCAGACTTACCAGTAAATAATATATTAACACCTTTACCCTTCTTGATTGTCTCACCAAATCCCCACTCTTTAAATAACTTATCGTGATATTTAATCTGGGATATTGTTTCGATAATCTTTTCTTCATAACCTTCAGGTAATACTATTTTTTCAAAAGCCTTACTATCTTTGATTACCTTAGATTCAGTTTCGTCAAATTCATCTTTATCTATTTCTAACTTCCAGTTATCAGGACTACCTAATAATACAATAAATTCAGGAGGAATATTATTTTCCTCCATAGCCTTCTTCATTATTGTAATCTTTACGAAATTCTCTTCTTCAAACTCTTCATCTGAGATTTTATAATTCGTAAAGGTTATCTTACGATCTGTTGCATTATTTATTAATCTACCAGTTATTGAATGCATTTTAGTCTACAATTAATTATAACTTTTTAAGTAGTTGCCACGCTCCTAAGTTTTCAAGAAACCTCTCTATAGAGATAACCTTAATTCTACTTGCCTCTGAAGTATCAAAATTTATTCGTTCATCTTTATTGAGATTATATACGATATAAATCTTTTTATAACGATCTAGATAATATCTTATATCACCAATATTATAAATACAACTTACTCTATGTTTACGAAATGCTCTAAGTACTTTTACTCCTTGTGAGTATTTAGTTATCTTGATCTGAAACATATCATCACGATATTGTCCTTTAAATTTCCATTCTTCCAACGAATATATCTTTGTTACTTTCATTTAAGTATATTAATTACTTCTTTAAATGTAAGGTTATCTCTCTTCATTAAGAAAGCTATTACATCTCCATGCCAACCACAAGAAAAGCAATGGAAGTATTTCTTCTTCTCATTCCATTTCATTGAAGGAGTCTTATCTACATGGAAAGGACAAGCAATGAAACCTCTTGCGTCTAATTTGACGATTGTATTTATATCAAGAGTTTCTTTTATAGTCCTTACATCTATAGATACTATGTCTTTCTTAAGATCTAATTTGCGTAATTGTAATTCGAGCTGCTTTATTATGGCCTCGTTCTCTCTTACGCATCTTAAACTTAGAATAGCTTCCCTAAACCAGAAAGGTTTATTGTTCTTTCTTAATTCAGAATCATTAAGATAAGCTCTATTAACTAAATATCTTGTGTGTTTTAATGTATCTAATAAATAAGTTCTTCTTACTTCGATACCTTCTACACCCATTTCTTCTACAAATTTCTTATCTTGATTCCTTAAGTCTATTAAATATTTCTGATATATTTCATCATCCATTATAATGATCTCGTGCTAACCTTCTAGCTAATACTTCAGCTTGTATAAAACTATCTGCATAGAATGGTTCCCACCAATCAGACTTATTATTTGTAATATCGACCTTATCCAAGCTCTCATATCTTTTTATTACAATATTATTGTTCTTATCTATATAAGTATAATAATTAACATTATAATCACAATAAGGACAATAACTTATGGCGTTTCTTTCCCATGTTTCGCCACACTGTGGACAATCTATCAACATATTAATGAAAGATTATAAATTTTAATAATGCTATCGCTAATAAAAACTCTACAAAACCATTCATATTATTTTAATTAATTTAATTAACGGAGAGCCTCCTCCCTCACGAAGAGGGGGGAGGAGGAACGAAGTTAAATTTCACATAAGAATAGTTTAGTCTTAAAAGATTTAAAACATAACGGTCTATAGTCGCCTTTCTCTAGACATTTCAAAAATTCACAAGTAGCAATTACAATCTTATTATTCTTATATCTAAAATAGATATACCAATTACGATTAACTATACTTCTAATAGCACTAGAACTAATAGTAGAATAATATCTAGATAAGATCTTAATAACTTGTTTTCTATTATCGTCTTTTATCTTAGTTACATAGATCATATCTTTATATTCCTTTTTTATAATGTTTAATCTTAGTTATTAAATCGTTACCAAACGCCACAAAATCAATTCTAAGAGGTTTTTATTTCAGAGTTAAGTAAATACTCATCTATTGTATATTTACCCATAGTATGAACAGTATGAAACCTATGATAGAAGCTATGTTTATATGAAATGTTTCATTCCTAATAGTAATATTGATAAGCATAAAGAATATGCTTACGATTAACAATAATTTATTAGTCATCTTAGTATGTTTCTATTAGCTTCTCTAATAACTCTTTAGCTAAACTCTTAGCTCCTGTATTCACACCATCTTCAAAGGCTTTGTCATATTCTTCACTATGTTTGATAGATGATTTATAATACTTCTCAATCGATTCATCTATCTGTTGCTTACATGTATGAGGAATATCATAACAGAGCTGACTAAGTTGATGATTGATATACCATTCATCCTTAGCTCTTTCTAGATTCCTAACTATAGTTGGTAGATTGTCACGATCTTTATAGAATACAAAAGCAAATTTTATGAGAGCTTCATATAATCTTCTAGGTTTGTTATCTAATTCATCAAGCATACATATCAAACCTTCTATTGCTTCTATTTCTTTCTTATTAAATTTTTTCATATGTTTATACACGAAGATATCTTCGTTTATATAATTAATAATAATGCTTTGTTAAGCATTTCTTCTTTTGATATAGCTTTACCTCCTTGCTCTTTTAAGAATAAAAGATTATTTATATGTTTCCAATAAATACCATAGACATCTTTAAAGCTAGTATCTAAAACGATAATATGTTCCATTGCTTCTGATATAGTTACTCTATCAAAATAACTTTTATTCTTATATGAAATACCAAGAAAGTATTTAAAGTCTAAAAAATCTTTATAACTTTTTAATTTATAATAATATATCATAATGATAATATGACAAGTTTACCAAGCATATCATCTTTAGAAATCTTCATTGAATTTTCTTTAGTATAGTTAAGTTGATTTATATCAGCACACCAATATAAATCATCTATAGTATTAAAATTCTCATTTATTAATACTATAGAATCTTTTATATTATCTTCATCTATTTCAGTAACGAATGAAGGATAGTAAGCCATT